>Ga0115029_1000215_pt1 | contig 64661 bp, 61 predicted proteins | sample SidtaG_3_FD_87297 | JGI IMG/M metagenome (GOLD analysis project Ga0115029, IMG submission 87297) | Marine algal microbial communities from Sidmouth, United Kingdom - Sidmouth_Asex1 metaG | ecosystem: Host-associated > Algae > Red algae > Unclassified | place: Sidmouth, United Kingdom | collected... | reverse complement strand
GGGTGTGTCGGCAACGAGTGTAGCAGGCCCGAAAGGGATGGGCGTGTCCGGTGGCCAGCTATCGCGCCAGAGGCCATCCGTGCCGAGATAGGCGAGCGTGGCGGGCGAGGCCGACAGGCGTGTGGTGGTATCGGTGGTGGCGAGGATAAGCCCCGCATCCGTGGTGCGCAGGGCAAAGGCCGTCAGGCCTTCGGATTGGCCGGGGACGCGGCCCGATTGCGCGGTAAATCCCGTCGGCCCACCGATAAAGCCCGCCTGGGACTCGCCACGCCAGCCGGGGACGATGCCCGCGACAAGGTCGGTGAAGACGGCCCGCGTCAGCACGGTCTCCACTGTGCGCTCGGTCGCCGCGCCTGCGCGGGCGGACAGGCCCGTCAGCTGGGCAAGGGATTGGTAGGAAGCGAGCGAGACGAGGCTGAGAATGGCGAGCGCAATGATCATTTCGAGCAGGGAAAAGCCTGCGTCAGTATTGTCCAGAGTGTGATGACCCCTCGTCATAGGCCCGACTAGGCCAAGTGCGCGGGATTAACAATCGCGCGACTGCAGGCTTGAGAGACGGCGGGCGAGCGGGCAAGAGCGTGGCGTGACGATCTATCGGTACAAGGCACTGGACGCGGGCGGCGCGACGCAAAAGGGCGAGTTGGATGCCGTAAGCGAGGCGGACGCGTTGTCGCGGCTGTCGGCAAAGTCGCTGGATGCGTTCGAGATCACGCCCCTGCCGCCGCAGCTGTCTCTGGGGCGGGCGGCCAGGATCAAGACGGCGGACCTATCACTGTTTGTACGCCAGCTCGCCACGCTGCTGTCGGCGGGAGTGGGGATATTGGATGCGCTGGGCTCCCTGTCGCGGTCGAAGTCGCACCCGGGCCTGAGCGCGGCGGCAGAAAATATCGCGCGCGACCTGCGGGCGGGCCAGAGACTGTCGGGCGTGATGGACGCGCATTTGCCAAAGCTCCCGCGCTATGTCTCGCGGCTGGCGGAGCTGGGCGAGGCGACAGGCCAATCCGCGAAAGCCTTGACGGATGCCGCCGACCGGATGGAGTTCGAGGCCGAGATCGGAACGGAAATCCGCACATCCCTGACCTATCCGATCTTCCTGAGCGTGGTGGGGAGCATCCTCGTGCTGCTCTTGTTCATCTTCGTGGTGCCGCGTTTCGATGCACTGATCGGGGACCGGACGGATGCGATCCCGGCGTTTTCGCGCGGCGTGATTGCGATCGGGCGGACGCTGTCGGAGAACCTGTTGATCGTGGGCGCGGTGATAGCGGGGATCATCTTTTTGGTCAGCCGCGTGCTGGGCTCGCCCACCGCGATGGGACGGCTTTACGGCTGGGCGGAAGGGTTGCCGGGGTTTGGCAAGGTGTTGGTGCGGGCCGAGCTTGGCGGCTGGGCGCGGACGACGGGAATCGCGCTCGATAACGGGGCGGACCTGTTGAGCGCGCTGCGGCTGGGAGAGGACGGGTTCCGGTCACCGCGCCTCAGGGCGGCGTTTGGTAATGTGCGGGCGCAAGTGCGTACGGGCGAAGACCTAGAATTGGCGATCGCCGACAATGTGCCGGATTTCGACGCGCTCAACCTCGACCTGGTCAAGACGGGGCGCATGTCGGGCAAGCTGGCGGATATGCTGCTGTTCGTCGGCAAAGCCGAGGAGCAGGTCACGCGGACACGCGCTAAACGGTTCGCGGCGCTGGCCGAGCCGGTGGCGATCCTGTCGATTTCCTTGGTGGTCGGCGCGATTGTCATTTCCATCGTCCTCGCTATGACCTCGCTCTATGATTTCGATGTTTAAGCGCGCCCTGAAACACCCCGTGAAAGACGACGGCTATTCCCTGCTGGAGATTCTGGTGGTGCTCGCCATCATGGCGCTGTTGATCACGCTGGTCGCGCCGCGCCTGCTCAACCGTGTGGATCAGGCGCAGGTGACGACGGCCAAGGCGCAGGCGAAATCGCTCAAGCTCGCGCTCGACAGCTACCGGTTGGATACGGGACGCTACCCAACAGGCGATGAGGGGTTGTCGGCGTTGATGATTGCGCCCGATAGCGCGTCCGGATGGTACGGGCCGTATATGGATGGCGACACCCTGCCCGTGGACCCGTGGGGGAACCCTTACGTTTATACGCCGGCCGAGCGCACGGCGGACGGTCGCAATCTGCCCGTGCGGGTGGTGAGCCTGGGGAGCGATGGTCAGCCTGGTGGCGAGGGCGACGCGGCCGATATCAGTTCATAAGGCGCGCAGTCGCTGGACGCGGGAGGCCGACGCGCAGGACATCGCAAAGTTCGCCGTGAGCGGCGGGCGTGATCCCGGCATCGCCTGACAGCCGCGCCGTGGGCGGATAGCGCGTGAGGGCGTCGGCAAAAGCTGCGGTTTCGTCCAGGTCCTGATCGATGCCCGGCCCGTCCAGATAGGTGGCTTTGGGCAGGAACAGCCCGGCATAGCCCACGGGCGCATGGGTAATGTCGGCGAGCAGGCGGTCGGTGTCGGCGAGAGCCTTTATTTCCCGCAGGTCGCGGAGGCCGGGCGCGAGGGCGGGCAGGCCCGTGACCATGCCGCCGCGCGCGGTCGCAAGGCCCGCCGCGAGCGCGCCTTTGGTCAGGACGGGCGTGTCGAACAGCACGAGCAAGGTGTCGGCGCGGGCAAGGCGCACGGCGATGTTGAGCGCGCGGGCGCGGGTCGGGCGGGGATGATCGAGCACGGTATGGCGCACGGCGTCCGGCAGGAGGCGGGCGGTCGTCGCCGGAATGGGATCGATGGAGCCGTTATCGAGGAGGATGACCTCTGCCGTGCCCGCAAAGTCCTGCAGCGGCGTGAGGGCGGAGGCGACACTGCGCAGCGCAGGAAGGTGAGCGCCGGAAAACGCGATCAGGATGGAGAGGTCGGGGCTCATGACCCGGGCTTTTGGGCGAGGGCTTGCAATTCGGCCCAGAGGAGGGCGATGTCGGCGCGCGCGGCGGGGTTGGAGACATTGGGGAGGGCTATCGTCACGTCGCCCAATGCGGCGCGGCGTAGCGCGGTCACGGCATGGTCGCGCCAGATGTCGAGGGCATCGGGCTCTGAGGGGATGGGGTCGATCTCAAGGCGCGTCGGCCTGGTGGCTTTGCGCGCGGGGACCGGGGCGTCCGTGCGGGTAAGTGCCCAGAGGATCTGATTGCGGGGATGGGTGTTGGGCATGCGCGCGGCGGCAAACCCTGCGCGCGCGGCCATGCGGATGACCTGGGCCTGGGTAAAATGAAAAGGATCGCGGTCAGGATAGGAATGGATGCGATAGGTCTGTTCCCTGGGCGTGTTGATATCGCCATCGGTCAGAAAGAAAGTCGCCATGAAGACACCGCCCGGGCGCAGGGAGCGGGCGACCCGGGCCAGGCCGTCTTCGCAGATCGGGCCGGGGAGATGCGAGAACAGTGAAAAGGCGAGCGCGTAGTCGAAGGTTTCGGAAAACGGTACGGGATCTGTCACACTGGCAGTGGCGAGATTGCTGCGGGGGAGCCGGGCCTGTTGGTCGGGCGTGAGTTCATTGGCCCAGCCCGCGTCGAGCAGGCTCTCATTCAAATCGGTACCGAAATAGTGGCCGGGGTCGAGATAATCGACGATGTGCCGGCCCGCGCGCAAGGATCCGCATCCCGCATCAAGGAGCCGGTGGTGGGGTTCGAGGCCTATGCCGATCAGGGCTTCGAGCTGGAAGGGGCCGAGTTCATCCCAGCGGCCGCCAACGAGGCCGCGATGGCCGCGCGTTTCCATACGGTCGGCCATGAGGTCCGGATCGTAATAGCCGGAAGGCAGCTCGGTGGATTGTTCGGGATAGTCGCTCACAACCCCCCTATCCGTCAGGCGAAGGCGAATGTGAAGGGAGTTGTGGGGGGGAATGCGCGCGCCTAGAGCATGGAGGTGGCGGTGGTGCAGACATATGACGAACCCTCTTGCGGCGCACCCTCTCGCGGCGAACCCGGGGCAGGCGCGTTCAGCGTGGTCATCGTCAATTACAATGGTGAGGCGCTGGTGGGGGACGCGCTGCGAAGCCTTGCGCGCCAGAGTGTACAGGGCTTTGACGTCGTGGTCGTGGATAATGCGTCCGAGGATGGGTCGGTCGCCATGCTGGAGGCCATGCGAGATACGGGGCGAAATACGGGGCAGGATAAGGGGCAGGATGCCCTGCCCTTTACCCTGATCGAGTCGGGGGAAAATCTGGGCTTTTCCGGTGGGGCGAATCTCGGCGCGCGGGCCGCGCGCGGCGAGTGGGTGGTCATGCTGAACCCGGATGCGCGGGCGGAGCCGGACTGGATGGCCGCGATCATCGCAGGCGTGGGGCGCTATCATGGTATCGCCCATTTCGCCTGCACCCAGCTGGAGGATGACAATCCCGACCGCGTGGACGGGGCGGGTGATTGCTATAGCGTTTACGGTTTCGCCTGGCGCGCGGCGCAGGGCCACGCGCGGGCGCGCCTGCCGGAGGGCGACAGGTTCTGCCTGTCGGCCTGCGGGGCGAGCGCGGTCTATCACCGCGAGACGTTTCTGGGCCTTGGCGGATTTGACGAGCGGTTCTTCTGTTATCTGGAGGATGTGGATATGGGCTATCGGATGCAGCGGGCGGGCCATGACTGTGTCTGGCTATCGGGGGCGGTGGTGCGCCATGCGGACGGGGCGACCACGCGCAAGCTGCCGGGATTTCGCGAGTTCCATACCGCGCGCAACCGGGTCTGGGTGTTGTGGAAGAATACGCCCGCGGTGATGCTGCCCGTGACCTTGGCGGGATGGGCGCTGATGAGTGCGTTCCTATCGGTGCGCGGGATTGGCACGGGTGAGCCGAAGGTAATGTGGGCGGGCTACCGCGCGGCATTCAAGGCGCTGCCACGGCGTCGCGCGCGGACGCCGCGGACGTTGGGCCTGTGGGCATTGCTGGGGCGGCTGTCATGGAACCCGATCGATCACAAGCGGCACAGGCCACGTTTCCGCGCCCTGTCATCGGGCCTTGGCAAAGCCGCGCGCCTTGCCACGCATAAGCCACGGTATTAGGCGCGTGGGCATGGCTGCTGCACCGACATTCCCCACCCATATCGCCGTTGTTTTGGGGATGCACCGTTCGGGCACGTCTGCAGTGGCGCGGGCGCTGAACCTTATGGGCTTTGGCGCGCCCGCGACACTGATCAAGGCCAATGCCACGAATGCAGGCGGGCACTGGGAAAGCCGTGTGCTGGCGCGCCGCAATGATGCGTTCCTGCAAACGGCGGGGCTGGACTGGAGCGATTGGGGTCTGGGTGACTGGGCGCGGGTGAGCGAGCGGGTGCGTGCGGAGTACCGCGAAGATTTGCGCGGGATCATTGCGAGCGAGTGGCGGGGCGCGGACGCGGTCGTCATCAAGGAGCCGCGCCTGTGCCGCGTGTTCGGGGAACTGCGCGAGGCGATAGGCGATAAGGCGCGTCTGGATGTGGTGGTGCCGTTGCGCAATCCGTTGGAGGTGATGCGGTCGCTCAATACCCGCAACGAGATGAGCGAGATGGCGGCGTCGCTGTTATGGCTGCGCTATAATCTGGATGGCGAACTGGCGAGCCGGGGCTGTTCGCGGACGTTTCTGCGTTATGAGGAGATGCTGGGCGATCCGGAAGGCGTGCTGGGCGGGGTGGCCGAAGCGGTCGAGCCGCCTCTGGACTTCAGCGGAGCGAAGGCGGAAATCCTGCGCTTTCTGGATGGCGGGCTTCGCCATCATGCGCGCAGCCCGGAAGATGTTGTGCATGATTCGCGCACGGAAGGCTGGGTGGCCGACGCCTATGCCGCGCTTTTGGTGCTGGTCAGCGACGAGGCCAATGCGCGGGCGCGGGCGGCGCTCGATTGCATACGGGCTGAGTTCGATGCGGCGAGTCCGGCGCTGGAGGCGCTGTTGGGTCATGTGCGGGATGAGGGTGCAAGCGTCGAGGCGGCGCGACTGGGCGCGGAGCAGGCGAAAGCACTGGCGGTGAAGGACGAGGCGCGACTGGAAGCGTTGGCGGAAAAGGACCGCGTACTGGCGGAGACGCTGGCGGAAAAGGACCGCGCACTGGCGGAGACACTCGCGGAGACACTGGCGGCAAAGGACAGCGAATGGAAGCAAGCGCTGGCAGCAGGGACGGAGACGCTGGCGGAAAAGGCGGCGGAGATCGCGCGCCTGGAACTGGATCTGGATGTGGCAAGGATCGAGCGCAAAGAGTTCGATGCGCTGCGGCGTGAGAAGGCCGGGCTGGAGGACCAACTGGCGGAGCAGAAAGAGGCGGCGGCCAAGGCGCGGATCAAGGCACGGTCGCTGGAGTCGGATGTAGCGGAATTGCTGCCGCGGGCGAAAGCGGCGGAAAAGGCGACGCGCCAGGGCAAGCGGCAATTCGACCGGCTGCGCGATGAACTGCGCTGGACCAAGGATCATATTCACGCGCTGCAGGGGTCGACCAGTTGGCGGGTGACGCGGCCCTTGCGGGGGGCAAAGCGATTGTTGAACGGGGCTCCGCCAGCGGCCATTGCGCCGCCCATGAAGACGGCGAGAGTGGTGGCGCGCGAGGCGACGCCGGTTCCGTCTGCATCCGTCAAGGCTGCGACGCCAAAATCCGTCTCGCCCAAACACGTCGCCAAGGACACGCATTACCTGACCGAGTCGGGCGCGTTCGATCAGGCCTTTTACCTGGCGGAATATCCGGACGCGCAGATGCACCCGCTGGGCGCGGTGGCGCATTATGTGGAGACGGGCGCGGCCAAGGGCTATCAGCCCAATGCCCAGTTCAATACGGCGGCCTATCTGGTGGCGAACCCGGCGGTGAAAGCGTCGGGCGAGAATGCGTTCGCGCATTTTCTGCGGAACCAAAAGACGCATGCCGTGCAAAAGGATGCCGGCAGCCTCGCGGTCTATGCGGCGATCAGCGGGGGTTATGACGATCTGAAAGAGCCTGAACTCGAAGACACGTCGGCGAGCTTCACCGTATTTACGGATTCGGTGGAGCCGGGGCCGCAGTCGCTGTGGCAGGTGCGGCCGTTCGAATATCACGACGCCGATCCCACGCGCACGGCGCGGTTCATCAAGACGCATCCGCATCTGTATTTTGCCGACAGCGAGTGGGCGATCTGGATCGACGGGAACCTGACGCTGGTCGCGCCGCCGGAGACGCTGATCCCGACCGATCCGGAGGTAAGCTTTGCGACCTGGGCGCACCCCTTGCGGACGTGCGTCTATCAGGAGGCCGCCGAATGTGAGGCGCGCGGCAAGGATGATGGCGGGGTGATTGCCGCGCATGTGGCCTGGCTGCGCGCGCAGGGCTTTCCGGAAGGGGCGGGGCTATACGAGACGAGCGTGGTGGTCGCGAAAATGAGCGATCCCAAGGTGGCCGAACTCTACAAGCTGTGGTGGGCAGGGATCGAGCATGGATCAAAGCGCGATCAGCTGACCCTGCCTTATGCCGTGGCGGAGTCGGGGGTGAAGGTGGGGCTGCTGGCGGAGCCGGGGATCTGCATGCGGACGGATCCGCGCTTTATTTATGCGAGACATCCGTAAGGGGCACCCCTGATTAATTCGCCTCGGCGACCTGCATAAGGTATTTGCCGTAGCCGGATTTCACGAGCGGGTCGGCGAGGGCCTTTAATTGGGCGCGGTCGATCCAGCCCTGGCGGTAGGCAACGACTTCGGGGCAGCAAATGCGACGGCCCTGGCGTTCCTCGATGACGCTGACGAATTGCGCGGCCTGCAGAAGCGAGCGGTGCGTGCCGGTGTCGAGCCAGGTAGTCCCCTCGCCGAGCAGCTCCACAGTAAGTTCGCCGCGGTCGAGATAGATCTGGTTGAGGGCCGTGATTTCGAGCTCGCCGCGGGCGGACGGGGTGATGCGGCGGGCATATTCCGGCGCGTGGGCGTCGTAAAAATAGAGGCCCGTCACGGCGTAGTTGCTGGCGGGGCGCTCGGGCTTTTCCTCTAAGGATACGGCGCGCATGTCCGCGTCGAAGCCGACCACGCCGTAATCGCGCGGGTTCTTGACGTGGTAGCCGAACACGGTCGCGCCCGCGTCGCGCACGGTGGCGGTCTGGAGGGCGCGGGTGAACTCCTGCCCGAAGAAGAGGTTGTCGCCGAGCACGAGGGTGGACGGGCTGCCGTCGAGAAAGTCGTCTGCTATGATGAGCGCCTGTGCCAGACCGTCGGGGGAGGGTTGGGCGGCGAACTGGATATCCATGCCGAATTGCGAGCCGTCGCCGAGCAGGTTCTGAAAGGCGCTCTGGTCATGCGGCGTGGTAATGATCAGCACGTCTTTCAGGCCGGCTTCCATGAGCGTGGTCAGCGGATAGTAGATCATGGGCTTGTCGAAAACCGGCATTAGCTGCTTGCTGACGCTGATGGTCGTGGGGTGCAGGCGCGAGCCCGTGCCGCCTGCGAGGATGATGCCTTTTCTCATGAGCTTGCTCCGAGGCGGTTGCCGAATTTGCCCTGGTCGATGAGGGGGAGCCACCAGTCGCGGTTGTCGAGATACCAGTGGACGGTTTTCCGGAAGCCTTCGTCAAAGCTGATGGAGGGCGTCCAGTCGAGTTCATCCCGGATGCGGGCGGGGTCGATGGCGTAGCGGCGGTCATGGCCGGGGCGGTCGGTGACGAAGGTGATTAATTTCGCGTGGTCATCCTGATCCATGACCTCGTCCATGATGGCGCAGATGGTCTGCACGAGTTCGAGATTGGTGCGCTCGTTGTCGCCGCCGATATTGTAGGTGCGGCCCGGTGTGCCCTTTTCCAAAACGGTCAGCAGCGCGTCCGCGTGATCCTCGACATAGAGCCAGTCGCGGACGTTGTCGCCGGTGCCGTAAACGGGAATGGGCTGGCCCGACAGTGCCTTGAGAATGACGACGGGGATGAGCTTTTCGGGATACTGGTAGGGCCCGTAATTGTTGGAGCAGTTCGTGATGAGGACGGGCAGGCCGAAGGTGCGGGCCCAGGCCCGGACGAAGTGATCGGACGCGGCCTTGGACGCGGAATAGGGCGAGCTGGGATCGTAGGGCGTGGTCTCGGTGAAGGCGGGATCCGTGGGCGAGAGGTCGCCGTAAACCTCGTCGGTCGAGATGTGGTGGAAGCGGAAGCTGTCCTTGGCTGCACCTTTCAGGGTGTCCCAATGCGCGCGGGCGGCCTGGAGCAGGTTGACCGTGCCGAGGACGTTGGTTTCGACAAAGACGTTGGGGCTGTCGATGGAGCGATCCACATGGGATTCGGCGGCCAGATGCATGACGGCGTCGGGGCGGTGGGTCGCGAAGATACGGGCGAGCGCGTCGGCGTCGCGGATGTCGGCGTGCTCGAATGTGTAGGCCGGGTGACTCTCGATCTCAGTAAGTGAGGACGGGATGGCGGCATAGGTGAGCGCGTCGAGATTGACGACGTGGTGGCCGTCATGGAGCGCGCGCTTGACCACGGCCTGACCGATAAATCCCGCGCCGCCTGTAATGAGAAGTTTCATACGAAAGTTACAACATAGAGGCGTGGATGGGTCAAATGAGGGATCGTCCAGCCAGATCGTCAGGCGGCTTTGGCGTGATCGGTGATGCGGGCGATGACGTCATCGAGCGATCCGTCGATCCCGAGCTTTTCGCCCGCCGCGAGGACAAAGCTAAACCCGTCATCGGAGATACCGACACGGTGCGCGCCGATATGGCGGCAGGCGGCGACAAGAGCAGGATAGGACGCGGCGTCGGGGACAAGGAAGGTGTCGGGGAACTCCAGCGCGTCGCGGGAGGCTTTCAGGAGACTGAGCGCAGTTTCGCCGTCCACCTGCCAGTCCAAGTCGCCCGTGATATTGGGGATGGAGGCAAAGGGATCGGCGGCGTCTTCGGCCACACCCAGGAGATGTTCGAACAGTTCGATCCCGATGGACGACGCATGGCCGGATTGTTCGTCGTCGGTGAGTGTGCCGGAGCCGCGCATGAGGGAGTCGGCGATGGAAAGCTGCAGCCCCTGCCCGCGGCGCTGAAGGTCTTCGAGCACGCGGAGGCGGCGCGTGAAGTCGTCGGTGGGTTCATCATCCACCAGCAGGGTGAAGTGGGCGTTGCGGGTGGAGCGCCCGATGCGTCCGCGAAGCTGATGCAGCTGGCCCAAGCCGAAGCGGTCCGGGCCGAAGACAACCATAGTGTTGGCATTGGCAATATTGATGCCGGTTTCCAGCATGGAGGTCGCAACGAGAATGTCGGTGCGGCCTTCGCGGAAGCGGGCGATGGCCCGGCGGTTCTGTTTGGGTTTGCGCTTGCCGTGGATTTTCTTGATGGACGCGTCGGGAAACAGTTTTGCGAGGCGCCGGCGGAGGGCCTTGATGTCGCGAATGCGCGGAACGATTGCGATGACCTGCCCGTCGCGGTCGAGCTCCCGGGCGACGATCTTGCGGAGCTCTGAATCGCTGTCCGGAACGGAGGTGGTGGCGGTCTTGCCGCGCCCGCTGGGATAGGAGCGGATGAGGGAGACATCCGCGAGTCCCACGCGGGCTTCGGCGAGTGTGCGCGGGATCGGGGTTGCGGACAGACGCAGGAGATTGCCGGATGCGAGGCTATCCAATTCGGTGGATTTGAGCTTTGCGCCGAACTTCTGCTCTTCGTCGATCAGGGTCAGGCCGAAACGACATTGCGCGAACCGGTCGCCGAGGACGCCATGTGTGCCGATCAGAAAGTCCGGCAGGTCACCACAGATAACATCCTTGTCCGTGTCCGACGTGTCGCCCGTATAGAGCTCGCAGGTGAGGCCAAGCGCGTCGGCGCGGGGTTTGATGTCGTTGAAATGCTGGTTGGCGAGGACGCGGGTGGGCGCGGCGAGGCGGACACTCAGTCCCGTCTTGCCCCCGGAGAGAATGATGGCGAAGGCGGCCTGCACCGCGACTTCGGTCTTGCCGCAGCCGACATCGCCAAGCAGCAGGCGGTTGGTCGGGGAGTCGTGTTTGAGGTCGGTCAGGATGTCGGCGAGCGCGAGGGACTGATCATCCGTGAGGGTGTGGGGGAAATCGCGGGCCGCGAGCTTGAGGTGCGCGGAGGTGGGTGTCACGGAAAAGCCGGAGCGGGCTTCGCGGGCGCGGCGGCGATCGGTCAGGACGCGAAAACTCTCGCGAATTTCGGAGACGCGCTCGGCCTGGCCTTCCAGCCAGTCGGGATCGCCAAGCTGGTCGAGCTGATTATCGGTGAGTTCCGCGCCATAATTCCAGATGCGCACGGCATCCGAGACCGGGACGCGCAAGGTATCGTCGTCGCGGAAGGTCAGGGTGAGGGTATGGAGGGTGGCATCGGATAGCGTGACCTCCTCCAGCTCTCCCATGCGGCAAAGGCCGTAGTCGAGATGCACGACCACATCGCCGGGGACGGGTGGGAGGCTTTTGAGGCCGGCTGGGAGGGATGCACGCACGCAGACAAAACCCCGCGTAGGGCGCGGGGTTCCTAGGCAAAGGGCGATTGCCAGTCACTGAAGGCGGGGGCGGATTCGTCCTTGGCGGACAGGGTGGGAGCCGTGATGCCCCGATCCCGCAGGCCCCAGGTGATGGGGAGCGAGTCGAACCGCACACTGATGTCGCAGTCGGGGGCGTAAATGTCGCTGACCTTATAGACGACGAGGCAGTCGGGGGTCAGCGTCGCGAAGCCGTGGAGGAAACCTGCGGGAACAAAGAGCTGCGCGTGATTTGTGGCCGACAGTTCCGCCTGCACCCATCGGCCGTAAGTGGGCGAGCCGACCCGCGCATCCACGGCGACGTCCATGATGGCCCCGGCGAGGCAGCGGACAAGCTTGGCTTGGGCGTGGGGCGGGGCCTGGCAGTGAAGACCGCGCACGGTTCCGGGAATGGCGGACAGGGACTGGTTGTCCTGCACCATGTGGACGCCGGTTCTGGATTCGAATTCGGCTTCCTTGAAGGTTTCCGTGAAGTAGCCGCGATCGTCGCCGAAGACTTTGGGCGTGATGAGGAGGGGGCCGGGAATGTCGAAGGTGTCAAACGTCACGGCATGAGCTCCGCCACGCGCTCTCGCATTTCCGCCAGCAGAGGGTTGTGGCGCATGGTGGCGACAGATCGGGCAAGGCGGGCCTCAGTGTGCTTGCGCTTGAGTTCGACCTGACCGCGGGCCGACAGTTCGGAGCGGGTTTTCGCGCCATAGGATTTGGACTTGGCGTGGAAGACATAGGTGTCGGTGGCGACCGAGAGCCCCCATCCGGCCAGCGCCGCGCGCATGCAGAGGTCGTCTTCCTCGCCATAGCCGCGGGGGAAGCCCTGTTCGTCGAGGAGGCCGATGTCATCGAGCATGGCGGCCCGCACGGTGAAGCAGAAGCCGTTGAGCAGCGGCACGCGCGGGGGCGTGGGGAGGTGGGCGCTCGCGGCCTCGACGAGGGTGTCCATGCGCTCGACATCCCAGCCTTCGGGGAGTGGGTTGACCGACCAACCGCCTTCGGGGGCCGACAGTTCCGGCACGCTTTGCCAGCTGGCGGCGTTGGAAAGAGGCCCGACAATGCCGACGTCGGGGCGGGCGGCAAAGAGCGCGGTGATCTTGGTAAGCCAGCGGGCAGGCACGATGGTGTCGGAGTTGAGCAGGGCAGTGAAACCCGCGGTGGATGCGCGCAGACCTGTATTCGCGGCGATGGTGTAACCACCGGCCTGATCACGGCGGATGAGGGTGGCGCGGGGCTCGGTCGCGGTGAAAGTCTGCAGCCAGTCGCGGGTCTCAGCCGCGCTGCCGTCATCTATGACAATCAGCGACCACGGCCCTGCGTAATCCGTCGCGAGGATGGAATTGAGACAATTCTGGACGTCCGGAAGCGCGTTGTGGACGCAGACCACGACGTCAACCGATGGGGATTTTGCGGATGGGGCTTTCACGGATGGGGCTTCCACGGATGGAGCCGGGCCGGAAGGTGAGGGGTGGGAGTGTGAGGGGTGGTCGATCATGCGTCTTCCTCGGGCGCTGTATCAGTGGGAACCTTGGCCACGCGTTCCTCATAGGTGGCGAGCGCATCGTCAATGGGACCATCAAAGACGAGGTCGCCGCCATCGAGCAGCAACGCGCGTGAGCAGAGCGTCTTCATCAGGGCGGTATTATGGGTGGCGATGACGAGTCCGCGGCTTTTGTCCACGAGCTGGTTCATGCGCTCCTGGGCCTTGAAGCGGAACTTGATATCACCCGCGCCGATCCATTCATCGAGCAGGAGGATATCGGGATCGATCATGGTGGAGACGCTGAAGGCGAGGCGCAGGCTCATGCCCGCGCTATAGGTCGAGAGCGGTTGGTGGATGGCCTCGCCGAGTTCGGAAAAGGCGACGACGTCCTCCACGCGGTCGTGGATGTCGGCAATGGACAGGCCCATCTGGAGACCGCGGAGATAGATGTTCTCCACGCCTGTGCCTTCATAGTTCATGCCCAGATTGATGTTGAACAGCCCGCGCGCATCGCCGTTGATGTGCAGGCTGCCGCCATGTGTGGGATAGACGCCGCCGAGCGCGCGCAAGAGCGTGGACTTGCCCGCGCCATTGACGCCGATAATGCCAAGGCGTTCGCCCGGATCGAGTTTGAAGCTGATATCGCGCAGGATGGTCTTGTGCGTGCGCTTGGTGCGGTTGGTGTAAAGGCCCGACAGCATCTGTTTGGGCAGGGTCAGGAGGCGGCGCGATTCCGGCTGGTAATAGGGCACGGTGACGCTGACATTGTCCGCGACGATGAGGGGAGTCGTGACGCGGGTGTCGGCGAGTGTGGAGCCTGTGATGACTGGAGGGTTTACACCCATAGCGGCACCTGTCGTCCGGCGCGGCGGTAGAGAATGGCGGCAAGGCCGAAGCCGATGACTGTGCCCGCAATCACCACGGCCCATGTGAGCGCAAAGATGGGTGTGCCCATGAGGGGGGCGCGCACGACCTCGAGATAATGATAGAACGGGTTGAGCCGCAGATAGGGCCCCATCGCGCCGCCGCCGCCATCGGTCGGCACCCAGATAATCGGTGTGATGAAGAAAAACAGCCGCCCGATGGCCTGATTGATTTCCACGGCGTCGCGAAACCGCGCCCCGATAATCCCCATGACCAGCATGAACCAGAGCGCGTTGAGCACGAGCAGGAACATCCCGACGAGGCTGAGATAGGCATGGGGGCCGGGAGGTTTCTGAAACAGGACGAACACGCCGACAATGACGATGGTGTGGTGGGCAAAGAGCAGCAGAAGCGTGAAAATTTCCGAGAACACCAGATCGGTCAGGCGCATCTGTCCCTGCAAAAGCTCGGAGCGTTTGGACACGAAAATGATCGGCGCGGTGTTGAGCACGCCCACGATAAAGAGCCAGGTGATATAGCCGATGGTCAGATGCGGCACATAGACGTCGCGGGGAATATCCATGACGCGCGAGAACAGAAAGCCGAGCGCAATGACGAAAACGGTGGGCGAGGCGAGGATCCACAGAGGCCCGAATGCCGTCTTCCGATAGCCCAGCCCCATCTTCATCCAGGTCGTATAGGTCCAGTATTCATGGCTGCGGATGGAGGCGAGGAGATGTTGAAGCATGGAAATCTATGTCGCGTGGACTCTGCATCGAGAAAGGATGGCGATAGGTAAAGCGAACGGCGGTGTCCAGCGATAGGCACTGCCGGGCCTTTGCGCGCCCTGACACGACATAGGGGCTTATCCGACACGCTCCAGCGTATCGGCAATCACGGCATTGAGCTTTTCGGCCATCATTTCCACGCTGAACCTGTCCGCCAGTGCGTCGCGATTGGCAAGCGCACGGCGTTTGTAACCATCGAGGTCATCATAGACGGCGCGGAAGGCGCGGGCGGCGTCGTCGATTTCGGGCTCGTAAAGGGTGACGCCCGGTTCGCCGTAACGCTTGACGATGGAGGCGGCGAAGGGATCCTTGATCCCGGCGATTTCCACTTCCCGGGTCTTGACGCGTTCGACCCCCGCCTTGGGCAGCCATTCGCCCATGGCCGTCGAGTCGGGTGCAATGGCCGGGAGGCCGCAAAACAGGCCTTCCCAGAGTGGCATGCACCAGCCCTCGCCGCGCGAGAGCGTAAAGACGGCGTCGTGTTGTTGGTACATACGGCGCATCCACGGAAGGGTCAGCGAGCGCGTGTCCACCGACAGGCGGATGTTGGACGGAAGGCGCCGTGCCCCTGCCAGCAGGATATTGAGGTTGTTGCCGCTCAATCCGGTAAAGCAGTGCAGATGGACGTTTACCGGCGCGCCATCGCCAAAACGCCGTGCGATGCGGTCGATCAGCTTGCCGGCTCCGGACACTTCGAGACCCGGAAAGCCGCGCGCGACGGCATCGCAGATCAGGTCCGTGCCCTTGCGGTATCCGAAACTGCCGACAAACAGGAAAGACGGCCTGTCCGGGCCTTCCTTTCGGTATTCCGGCATGGGCCGCCAGAACCGCGTATCCACGATTTGCGGACAGACGTGAACGTAGTCATTGTGCCGGGCAAAAACCGTGCGGTCGAATTCGCCGGGCACAATGAGCGCGTCCGCAAGCGTGACGCTTTCGGCCCAATCGGTGGGAAGCCCGCCCAGGGCATTCTGGGTATAGAGCACGGTCGGTTTCGGCGTGGGCTTCAGCCCGCCGGGAAAGCCGACGCGGAATATGAGGTCATAGCCCCCGATTTCCGACGGGTGCGGGCAATCATCGAACAGCGCCTGATCGGGAATGCCGTCCGAATAGACCTGGTCTTCGCGGCGGCGCATGGAGATTTGATGATCGGTATGGTTGATCAATGCGCGCATGACGGACCGCGCGAGCTGTCCGTAACCGGTGTTCTGAAAGCGGCGATTGCCGTCTTCGATGAAAATTTTCGCCATGAGCGTCTTTTGAGCGTTTTTTTGGGAGGGTGACGGAAGGTTCAGGAAGACAGTGGAGTGTCAGCAAGGCCGCAGGATGTCGGGAAGACTATAAAGTGTCAGGAAGGTGGGGGGCCCGTGCGTGACAGGATGCGTATGCCCTGCGCCTGCTTGACGGAGGCAACCCGTTCGTCCCGCAGATCGGTTTCGCCGAGCGCAATGAGCTCGGCGGCGTTGGCCGCGATCTCGGCGGCGGTCAGGGTGCTGAGTTTGTCCCGCAAAAGGCGTCCGGCGTCTTCGTAATAGGTGGTCCGGATGTGAAGGGGGTCGGGGAAGAAACGCTCCATCGCTGCCGCGTCATAGCCGTAAACGAAGTGGCCGTGACGTTCCAACGCGCCAGCGCGGCGGCGGGGGTTTCGATTTTCCTCCTCGCTTGCGAACGGAACAAGGCAATAGACATAGTGGCGGGCGGTGTCGCGCATGCGGGCCGCAGCGGTGGCAGCGTTTTCGATATGTTCGAGCACTTCGGTGGAGGCGACCATGTCAAAGCGCCGTGGCGTGGGCTGCAACACGTTCCATACCCCAAAGGAAACATTGTCGATGCCCCATTGCCACGCCACGTCCTGCGCGCCGTCATAGATGGGATAGTTGTCCATGGGGGCATCGGTCAGCGTGAAGTGGATATGAGGGAACTCCGCCGCGAGTGCGACCTCGGCAATGCCGTGGCCCGCGCCGACAATGCCGACGCTGTCGATCTGGTCGGCGACCTCGCGCAGGCTGTCGCGAAGATGGATATAGCGAAGGTAGCGCCAGGTTCCCATCTGGAGAAGTCGCACGCGGAGTTTGGCGACGGCTTTTGCGCCGTCCATGGGCAGGGGGTGCCTGCCTTTGGCGGAATCGGAGTCAAGGCGCGCGGCGACCGCTTTGCTGGAGGCAAGACGTGCGGATGTCTTGAATGCAGATGTCATCTTGGAAAGCGGGGACGTCATGTTTTCAGCCGTTGGTTTTGTCCTTTGCGCGCCAGGCCGGCCCGGCGGGTGACGCAACGATAGGTCGCGAACGGGCGGGTGTCCAGTTTACCTCCACAGACCGGCGCACACACAGATTGGCGCACACACAGATTGGCGCGCACATAAACCGGCGCACACATGGAGGCGTGTTTGGCAGCGATCGCGGCGGAAGGTTCCGGACCCGAACCGGAGGGTTGGGGGTGGAAACCTTGCGCGCGGGGGACTCCCGATTCGAGAGCGGTGTCACGGTGCCTGCGGAAATGTCATATTTCGTGTGGTGGTGAAACGGGGGTTCACCCCTATATTGCGGGTTGGAGATTTGGCGTTTGCGGGCATTCTTATGAAATTGGCTATGGTGGGCAGCGGCTATGTGGGTCTTGTTTCGGGGGCGTGCTTTGCGGATTTCGGGCACGAGGTCGCCTGCATCGATGTGAATGCGGACAAGATTGCGGGCCTTAAGGATGGGGTGATCCCTATCTATGAGCCGGGGCTGGACGCGCTGGTGGCAAGGAATGCAAAAGCCGGGCGGTTGCGGTTTACCACGGATATGGCGGACGGGATGCGCGGCGCGGATGCGGTGTTCATCGGGGTGGGAACGCCGCCGGTCGCAGGTGACGAGATGGGGGACGGAAGACGCGGGAGCGGGCATGCGGACTTAAAGTATGTGTTTGCGGCGACCGATGATATTGCGAAGAATATTGCTAGCTATACCGTGGTCGTGACCAAATCGACCGTGCCGGTGGGGACGGGCGATGCGATCGAGCAACGCCTGCTGGATGCGGGTGTCGCGCGCGACATGTTCGACGTGGTCAGCAATCCGGAATTCCTGCGCGAGGGTGCGGCGATCGATGATTTCAAGCGGCCCGACCGCGTGGTGGTCGGGACAAACTCCCCGCGTGCCAAGGCCGTGATGGAGGCGATCTACCGCCCGCTCAACATCAACAAGACGCCGATCCTGTTCACCGAGCGGCGGACGTCCGAGGTCATAAAATATGCGGGCAATGCGTTCCTCGCGACCAAGATCACCTTCATCAACGAGATGGCGGATCTGTGCGAGGCGGTCGGCGCGGACGTGCAGGATGTGGCGCGCGGGATCGGGCTCGACAAGCGCATCGGGGGCAAGTTCCTCCATGCCGGGCCGGGCTATGGCGGGTCGTGCTTTCCCAAGGACACGACGGCGCTGGTTAAGACCGCCGAGGACAATGGGGTGGAGCTGTCCATCGTCAGTGCGGTTGTGGGCGCAAATGACCGCCGCAAGCTGAGCATGGCCGAAAAGGTCATCAAGGCGGCGGGCGGCAGCGTCGACGGCAAGGTCATTGGCGTGCTGGGCCTGGCGTTCAAACCCAACACGGACGACATGCGGGACGCGCCCTCGCTCTCCATCATCCCGGCCCTCCAGGAAGCGGGCGCGGGAGTGCGGGCCTTCGATCCGGAAGCGATGGGCGAGGCGGGCAAGGCGCTGTCGGGGGTGAGCTTCGCCGATAACGCGGCGGGCGCGGTAAGCGGGGCGGATGTGGTCGTGATCATCACCGAATGGGATGAGTTCCGGGCGCTGTCGCTGGGCGGGCTGGCGGAGTCCATGCGCGGTGATGTGCTGGTGGACCTGCGCAATATCTTCTCGCGCGAGGAAGCGGCGGCGGCGGGCCTGACCTATGTGGGCGTTGGGAAGGGCTAGCAGGCGTCGGAATAACGCTGGAGGATGAGCCCGGCGCGGATGTGCAGGCTGGTGCCGCGGGGGATGGGTTCGGTCGTGTCGCTGAGCGGTTCGGAGGTGAGCACGAGATGGCCGCGCGAGTCGTTCTGCTCGTATAGCCCCGGACCCCGGAAGTCGGCATCGTCTCCGTCCGCCTGGTGCTTGCGGATATCGGAATGCACGAGGATGTCGAGGCCGTCCGAGACGATGACGTTGAACGGGCCGATCGCTGCCATCTCGCAGGCGAAGCGGTGGAAGTCCGGCACGCAGTCGCCAAGGGGCCGGTCGTTCATGAAGTCGGTAAAGCGCAGGAAGGCGATCTCGCTATCGGCGGATCCGATGGCGCAGCCCTTCAGCGCCTCGCCCGTATCCGAGTCCATGAAGTCGGCGACGCTGCCATTGTGGACGAAGACGAGGCGGGAGACGCGGTCGCCGTGACCGACCACACGGCTTATAGGTTGGGTGTTGGCAAGGCTGATCGCGCCGCTGCTGGCCGCGCGGAGATGGGCGATCAGGACGTCGGTTCTGGGCGGATTGGCCGATATGTAGCTTGCGAGCGCCGAGTTCGCGGCGCTTTCGGCTTCGCGGAACTCCTGCGCGTCCCGTCCGCAAAAGGCCGCCAAGCCCCAGCCGTTCGGATTGTCGAAAGGTTGGGCGGCGTGGGTAAGGAACTCCGCGAGCCAGGGATGATCCGCAGTCGGCGCGGGCGCGGAATGAAGGTATAGCTCGCACATTTCGGGCTCAGGCCGCGCGCTTGAGAAAGACATACCACGCGCCGGAGCCGCCATGCTTGATATGGGCGGGCGCATAGGTCGCGATGATCAGGCGGAGCGCGGGCTCGGCTAGCCAGCCCGGAAGCGCGGCGCGAAGTTTGCCCTCGAGCCGGATGCCTTTTCCCGTAATGACAAGGACGCAGCCCTTTCCGCGGTTGTAGGCCCGGATGAGCCCGCGCTCCAGCGCAGGCTTGGCGGCGGCGAGCGTCAGGTCATGCAGGTCGATCCGCGCCTCTACCCGCACCCGACCTCGGCGGACGGCTTTGGCGCGGGTCTCTTCCAGCGGGCCGGGCATGCGCGGGGCGGACGGCGTATCGGTGGCCACCCGCATCATGGCGGCAAAAGCCTCGCGCGTGGGCGCCGATTTCAGCCGCTCCTTGGGCGTGACCGTGCGCGTGACATGTTTCCAGAGTCGCGCGTCGCGATCGGTGAGTTTGCGGTTCACTGTTCACTCATGACGCGGGAGGCGTGCCCGCAATCGCCTTGGGCAAAAGCAGCGTCCAGCGCACGGGATGCTTCATCACGCCCGCCAGATCGCCCGCAGCCTTGCCGGGGCCGAAAAACAAATCCCCCCGCAGCGGGCCTTTGATCGCGCCGCCCGTATCCTGACCCACCACCAGAAGCGTTTCCGGCTTGCCGCGAAAATCACGCGGGGCTTGCGGCAATGTCGTCTCCAGCACGGCGAGCGTCCCATAAGGATGATAGCGCGGATCGAGCGCGATGGAGCCCATATCCGTCAGCGGCACCCGCATCGCGCCCCGCGGGCCGGCCTGACTGCCATCCGCGCGGACGGGAATCGCCTGTTCCTCGAAAAAGATATAGCGCTTGTTCGTGTTCATCAGCTCGGTCGTGCGCGCCCGTCCGGCATTTTCCATCCAGGCCTCGATATTGCCCTTGCTCGCCTTGCCCTTTTCGATCTCGCCCCACGCGATCAGCTTTCGACCGATGGAGCTATAAGGCTGCCCGTTATGGCCCGCAAAGGCGGCGCGCACGGTCAGGCCGCCCTCTTCGTCATCGGTAAATTTGATCCGCCCCGAGCCCTGGATCTGCATGAAGAAGACATCGATGGGACGCCCATACGCAATCACGCGGGCGGTTGAGCTGTTGATCTTTGCGCGCTCTTGAAGGCGCAGGCGGTCCGTTTTCGGCTTGGCGAGCACGGGTTCGGAAAACTCCGCATCGGGCGTGCGGCGCACCGTGAGTTCCGGCTCGTAATAGCCGGTCAGGAGCCCCGTTTCATCATCGGGCGTGGAGAGCTCGACCGGCGCGAAATGCGTCTCGAAAAACGCCCGGGCTTGCGTGGCGGTCTTGCCCGTTTGGTCCGCCGCGCGGCAACTGGGCCGCCAATCCCCGAACGTCCCGTATTGCGGGAGGTTCGGCGAGAGCATGTCCGCATCCTCGGCCCCGCGCCAGATGCGGCAGCTTTCGCGGAAGGCTGCAAAGGCCGGCTCCGCATTCAGCGTGCTCCAGCCCTCCACGCTCGCAAAGGCGCTCGGCGCTTCGACCACGGGCTCGGTCGGGGGAGCCTTGACCGGCGGCGGAGGCCGCGACGCCAGGGGCGGCGGCGGCGGCAGGGCGACGGGTTGCGCCACCACGATGCGTGTCGTCTGGCTCTCGATCGGGGCGGGCGCACTCACGCAACCCACAAGCGCGAGAGCCGCAAGGCCCCCGCAGATTACCTTCAATGCGCTCACTTTGTGTCGGGCGCCGTATCGGGATTTGTATCGGGTTTGGTATCGGGCGCGGGATCGACGGCGAGCTCTTGCCCATCCGTTTCCTCCGGCGCGACATCGGCGAGGAACCATGCCGGATCGGACCCCGCCAGATCGCGCGAGAACGTCCAGACTTCGCGCACGCTCGCCACCATGTCCGGATCGCCCGCGACAGGCTTGCCGTCCGCATCCACCAAGGCGCTCGAGAGCTCGGAGCCGAAGGCGACATCCACCTCGCCGAGATTTTCCTCCACCCGCGCGTCCACAATGTCGACGCTCGCGATCCGCAAGACATCCGTGACCTGCGTCAGCAGCTTCATCTCGCGCTCGGCGATGGCCTCGTTATAGAGCCCCGACATGCGCGGAGTCAGCAGCATTTCCAGCGTGTCGCGGTCGCCCGCGGCAAACGCCTCCAGAACCATGGAATAGGCCGTCGTCGCCTGATCGAGAAACACTTTGGGCGAGAAGTCCGCATCGCGCGCCATCACCGCCGCGACCCCTGTGGGCGTGTCGTCGCCGGCATGGAGCGGCACGACCATCCCGCCATCGGACTTGGCCTCGGGGGTGAAATCGCGCGTCGTGCCGAAAATGTCTTCCGGACTGGCATCCTCGTCCGGGCCGCGTCCCACCTGTCGGCCCAGCACCGAATAGAAGACCACGCAGACAATCACCGCAAGCGTGGCGTAAAGGATGATATCGAAGGCACCGTTCATGCGCTGCATTTGGGCGAAGCCCCCCCCGATTGCAACAGCGCGCATCTGGGACAAACGCGCCCTTCACCCCGACTCCCGCACATGTTAGGCGCGCCGCGAACACATATAACAAGGAGCCCCTGATGGCCCGAAAGACCAAAAAAGAGAAAGAGGCGGAAGCCAAAGCCGCTTCCGAGACTCCGTCCGAGACTTTGGCTGAAACCTCCAGCACGGGCGCGGCCCCGAACACCGAGGCCCCGGCCCCCGCACAATCCGGGCCGATGCTGCGCATCCTCGCCCAGTACACCAAGGATGCGAGCTTCGAGAACCCCAATGCCCCCGGCAGTCTGCGCTCCGACCAGCCCGCCCCCGCCATCAATATCGGCATCGAAATCGGCCGTCAGATGTTCGATGACGACACCGTCGAAGTCACGCTGATGCTGAAAGCCGAAGCCACCCGTGCGAAAGACGGGCGTGAGGCCGAAACCGCCTTCATCTGCGAACTCGAATATGCCGGGCTGTTTGCCTTCCAGAACACCACCATCGAGGACATCCAGCCCCTTATCCTGATCGAATGCCCGCGCCTGCTCTTCCCGTTTGCGCGCCAGATTATCGCCGAGATGACCCAGAATGGCGGCTTCCCCCCCATCATGCTCGAGCCGCCCGACTTCTCCGCCATGTTCCGCGAAGAAATGCTCCGCCGCGCCGCCGCCCAACAGGGTGAGCCGCAAGGCAGGGCATAAGGGTCACTTGCGAGGCTGGCGCGCAGGCGAAAGCCCGCGTGTGAAACACACGCCCTGCATCCAGCGATGTCAGGTTTCAGGCGAAGGCGCATAGCACGGCTCCCGTGTCAGACACGGGACCTCCCGCGTCGCGTGTGTCAGCTCTCTTGGCACCCGATGGAGATCCCGGCTCGGAGGCCGGGAACTTGCGTGCGGCTGAACTTGGTCGCGGCTTGGGCGTCGTCCACCATTCCCGCGCAAACCGCTCCGGCATCACCTCGCAAGGCCAGACGGGGATGGGCGTTTCATATCTCGCAGCCGCTCGAACACTCCGCGTCGTCACTTTTCGTGTGCCCGCGCTCGGCATTCGGGGGAGAGCAAACTCCCGCACGCCTTCCGGAGACCCCGGCCTTCGTTGGGGTGACGAAGCGGTCCCGAAGGGAACATCCGATCGTCGATCGGATGTAGCGGAGGAACCAGCACGACAGTGCTGGCTCTGGGCAAGCTTTGCTCTTTCTTCCCACCTCTCCAACGCCCCTACACCGCCCAGCCGATCACACATGTTCATCCGCAGCGCCTCACTGCCCAACATTTCCCGCTTCCGCGCCGCCCGCCGGTTCCACCGCTCCGCCACCCCAATCCGCTTCTGCAAAATCGCCATCCATCCCACGATCAAACTCAGCAGGTTAAATGATGGATCACCGCGCTCATCGTCCACCACGCGCAGCGCCAAGCCCTCCACCCGCGCCATCTTCGCAAACAGAGGAGCCGTGTCGAGAACGTCAGCTTTCGGTGGTGTCTTCCAATCCTTCATGCGCCCAGCATACGCGCACCCAAGGTGGGGGTGGATACATCTCCCGATATTCCTGCAAGCGCCTGGAAACGCACAGCTTTCCCCAGACCCTAAGTGCGGATGTATCTCGCTAGCCGCAAAACCACCCCTAGAATCTCTACCCTTCTCCTTGGGGAGAAGGTGGCGCGCAGCGTCGGATGAGGGGAAGTGGTAAGGGAGAGGACAGGTGTATCTTCAAAGGCATGATCTCCCCTCATCCGCCCTAACGGGCACCTTCTCCCTAAGGAGAAGGGTAGGCTAAAGAAGGATGGGAGACCTCACCGTACACACTTTCTCGCTTCTCGCTTTTCTCTCACTCATCCGGACCACCCACATTGCACTGGGCCGTCGCTTGCGCTCCGGTTCCTATAGTAAAGCCAATCGACGATTGGATTTTCGCTTCGCGACCCCTCCGTCACCCAAACTCCGCCCTCACCATCTTCGCGAACGCATCCGCGCGGTGGCTCTTGGCATGCTTGGCCTCAGGCAAAATCTCGGCGAACGTCTCCACATCGCCGTCGGCCACAAAGATCGGGTCATAGCCGAACCCGAGCTCCCCCCGCGGCGGCCAGACGACCTCGCCCACGCACGTCCCCTCATAGACCCGCGCAGACGCATCTTTCCCGTTCTGGCCCGGCTCTACCACGCAGAGCGCGCAGACAAACCGCGCCGCGCGGGACGCATTCCCGCTCTCACCCATCAAGCGGTGAACGTGCCACATCGCCATGTCGAAATCCCGCCGCACGCCCGTATAGCTCGCCTCGCCCACGGGCAGCTCCGCCCAGTCCGCGGCATAGACCCCCGGCTTGCCGCCCAGCGCATCCACGGCAAACCCGCTATCGTCGGACAGCGCCGGCAGGCCCGACGCCTCCATCGCCGCGCGCGCCTTGATCTTGGCGTTTTCCGCAAATGTCACCCCCGTCTCCGCAGGCTCGGCGAGGCCCAGCTCGCCCGCACTCACCGTCTCGATCCCGAACGGGGACAGCAGCTCACGGATCTCGCGCACTTTGCCCTCGTTATGGGATGCCACCACGATCTTCTTGAAGTTCATGACTACCCCGCCAGCGCCGCCTGCTGCAACGCGCAGAGCTCCTTCACACCGAGGACCGCCAGCCGCGTCAGCTCCGCCATCTCGTCGGCGGAAAACGGCGTGTCCTCGGCGCTTGCCTGCACTTCGATGATGCCGCCGGTCTCGGTCAGCACGAAATTCGCATCCGCCTGCGCCGCACTGTCCTCGGTATATTCCAGGTCGAGCCGGCATTCGCCGTCAACGATGCCTGCGCTCACCGCCGCCATGTTCGCTATGATCGGGCTCTCGGTCAGTGCGCCGTCCGCGACCAGCTTGTCGCACGCCATCTTCAGCGCCACGAACCCGCCGGAGATCGCCGCCGTTCGCGTGCCGCCATCGGCCTGGATAACGTCGCAATCGATGGTGATCTGACGCTCGCCGAGCTTATGCAGATCGACCACGGCGCGCAGGCTCCGCCCGATCAGCCGCTGGATTTCCACCGTGCGCCCGCCCTGCTTGCCGCGCGCGGCCTCGCGGTTGTTGCGCGTATGGGTGGCGCGCGGCAGCATGCCGTATTCGCCCGTCACCCAGCCGCGACCTTGCCCCCGCATCCATGGCGGCAGGCGCTCCTCGACGCTGGCCGTGACCAGCACATGCGTATTGCCGAACCGCGCCATGCAGGAGCCTTCCGCATAGGCCGAGACGCCCGTCTCGAAGCTTACCTCGCGCAGCTGATCGAGGGCACGGTTCTGTGGACGGCTCATGTATATCTCCGGTTTAAGCGTAGGGTATCCTGTGCGCGATAGCGTGGACACGCTCCTTCCGCTAGGCGGCATTATGCACCCCGCGCGCCCCTTTCACACCACGGATCCCGCAACCCTCATTGCCCGCGCCCGCGCGCACCCCTTTGCCCTGTTGATATGTGGAGAGGTCGTGACCCATACACCCGTGCTCACGGCCGCTGACGGCACCATGCGTTTCCACATCGCCAAGACGAATGCCATAGCCGCGCCTTTGGCCGGGACTGCCCGCGCCACCCTCGTCTTCACCGGCCCCCACGCCTATATCTCACCGAGCTGGTACGACCTCCCTGATCAAGTCGGCACCTGGAACTACACCAGCGTCGAGGCCTCCGGCCCCCTCACCGCGCTCCCCGACCCCCTGCCCTTCCTGCACGACCTCGCCGCCGCCTTCGACGCCGCGCCCCCAGATGGAAAGGTGTGGACAAAAGCCGATATCGTGCCCGAAAAACTCGCCCGCCTCACCCGTGCAATCACCGCCTATCAGCTCACGCCGCAGCGGTTGGAAGGCACCACAAAACTCAATCAGGACAAACCTCCCGAGGCCCGCAAACGTGTCATGGAGGAACTCGCCAGCCACCCCCTCGCCGCCCTCATGCGCGATACCCTCTGAGGCAAACGCAAACGGGAGCGGAGGTGTCCCCCCGCTCCCGCGTTTTAAGTCCTGGCGCCTGCCCTAGTCGATGACGACTTCGCCCTCCTTGCGGCCTTTCCAGTAATGCGCGCGGGACGCATCCACCTTGATCAGCGTAAGTCCGTCCGTCTCCAGCCCGTTTTCGAACCATTTGGCGAGCGACTCTTTCCAGTGATGTTTCAGCACGTCCTTGTCCGTGTGCAGGCTCGCCTCGCCGGTCAGGGCGATATAGCAATCACTTTCGTCGTCCTGATAGCTGACGCCGACGCGCGCATCGGATTTGATGTCGGCCACCGTGGTCGTGTCGCCATTGGTGAAAAAATAGGTGTCGCCGTCAAAATCCACATCGCGGTTATTGCTCATGGGGCGCACGGCAATGTCGTCGCCGTGATGGGTGGCAAGCATGGCGATATCCATCTTGCGCATGGTCTTGGCGAGGTCCTTTATGGTCAGGTCGCTCATCGGTCTCTCCTTTGGGGGCTTGTGTAAGGGGTGGGTATGTGTCCAACCAACCAACCCTCGCGCACCGCCAAGGTTGCAGAGCCCGTCTGGGTTGCTGCCTGGAGTGCTCTTTCAGCCTGCGCGCTTGAACTCTCACCCACGCGCTCTATCTCACTTGCGACCCCATCGTTTCAGCTTTGCGAGCCCACATGTCCGAGACACCCAACAGCCCAGACGACCGCATCCCCACCGACGCCGAGCTCGACGCGCTTCAGGAACAGATCAAAGACGCCCAATCCGAACAGCTGCGACGCGGGCCGTCCGCACCCCGCACCCCTTCGGCTGAGCGCGAACCCCTCTCGCTGAACCCCAACGCCCCCGGTGCTGCGGAAGCCACGGCGCGGGCTGCGGAAATCTCCGCAGAGATGGACAGCCAGGTCGCCGATAGCCGCGTCGCAGAGCTCGAACTTGAACTCGCCACCCTCAAGGATCATGCACTGCGCGCCATGGCGGACGCCGAAAACACCAAGAAGCGTTCGGAGCGCGAAGTCATCAATGCGAAAATCTACGGCGTGGAGCGCTTCGCCCATGACGTGCTCGGCGTATTCGACAATCTCGCCCGTGCGCTCGAGAGCGTGGACGACACCGCCCGGTCCGAGCTTGGCCCCAACGCCACGACCCTGCTGGAAGGGTTAGAGCTGACCGAGAAGAACCTCATGGCTACGCTGGCCCGCCACGGCGTCAAGGCCGTTCCGGGCGTCGGGTCGAAATTCGATCCCAATGTCCATCAGGCCGTCGCCCAGATTCCCTCGGACGAAGACAAGGGCAATGTCGCCAATGTCATGCAGACCGGCTTTACAATCGGCGACCGTACCCTCCGCGCCGCCATGGTCGCCGTCAGCACGGGCCAGGCAGCGGGCTGACTGGCCGGGTCAGGTCGCGCGTTAAACGTCAGGCCGTCGCGTTATTATAATTCCAACGGCCGTTTATTTTCATATTGAAAGACTGGTCTGCCGCGCTGTCCCATCCGGCTACAGCTTTCGGCTTGGATCTTTACTGGCGGTTTCGTTCCCGAGCCTGACATTCAGAGAGCCGTCCGCGACTCGGTATATAGTAGTCTCTTCCTGATCGTTTGCCGTGGCTTAAGCCCGCCGGCAAACCGTCTGCTGCAGAAGTAATAATAGGTCAGCGGAAACATCTGCCCTTATTGAAAGTCACGAAACATATGCGGTTTTTAGTTAGCGCAGCTTGGAATACATTATTGTGGGCGTGGCGCTCCGTGTCGCACCCGCACTGTCCGTCATGTCGAAACCGACACTGAAAACGCATATTATGCCTTCACTCGCGCTTCAAATTATAATTATGCGCCGGCCTCGCAGAATGCGCTCACCAATAGCAGGATTGTGACAATCAGTATTGATTTAGAATTCGAGACTATGACTGATACACTTCGGTACGGCCCTGCTGGACGTCAGGATATATCCCCTTGCGACCTATCCTCCGGCACGCCGTCAAAGCTCCTGACCATCACGACCGTGCCGTCGCTGCCGGCCAGTCGATGCGCGGCGATCGCGCGGTAGTCCTCGCTGCCCATCCAGGCATAGGCGCTTGCGGGATCGGGAAACTCCATCAGCACGGACCGCGTCTCCGTGAAGTCGCCCTGCAGGACCTTTGGCGCTTCGTCCACACTGAGGATCTTGCCACCGACCGGCACGGCATGGCGTTCCCAAACCTCGCCAAAGCCCGCTTCATAGCGGTCATAGACGGCGCGGTCGTGAATTGAAAAGCGGGCAATCAAATAAACACTCATGCGGCGGCATCCTTCGTCGTGGCTTCACCCTTCAGGCTGCGCGGCCAGATCAGCGGGTCCATATATTCGCTCAACCCCCCCTCGCGATAGAAGGTCGCATCCTTGGCAAAGGCCGCCACGATATAATCGAAGACCGTCCGGATGCGGGGGCTCCGGCGCAATTCCTCATGGGCGACAATATAAAGGTCTTCCTCCTCGCTGACATCCGGCAGGACACGCTCCAGCGGCAGGCCGCGCCCTGCGACACTGACCATCGGCATCAGCCCGATGCCGTAACCCTGAATGATCGCCTCGGTGAAGGCCCAGATGCTGTCCGTTCGGAAGGTCACGCGCCCGGGCGGATGTTCCGGCGACGGGCTGCCGATATGCGCGCCGAGCCAGAGCGGGTGATCATCGTCGATCATGGCATAGACCCCGTCATGGCGCGACAGGTCTTCCTTGGACCCGGGCCGTCCCATCCGGTCGAGATATGCGGTCGAGGCGAAGAGGCCGAAGCGCGGCGAGGCGACTTTTCGAGCGACCAGACTGTTCTGCGTTCCGGGATTGCCCCAACGCAGGGCTATGTCGGCTTCGCGCTGGGCGAGGTTGAGCTCCTTGAAGCCCACTCGCATATCCACCATCACTTCGGGATGCTCGCTGCGCAATTCGGCCATCACGCTCGGCAGCCACTGCGTGCCGATCCCCTCGGTCGCCGACAGTCGCACCACGCCTTCCAGTTTGGATTCCAGCGACGCACTCGCCCGCGCTATGGCATCGGCTTCCAGACTCATGCGGCGGACATTATCCAGTATCGATTCCCCGAAACGGGTCGGGCGCAGCACGCCGTCCACCTTGGTCATCAGGGGCATTTCGAAATGATCTTCCAACGCACGAATGCGTCGGCCCACGGTCGGCTGGCTCAGCCCCAGCTTCCGGCCGGCCGCCGTCAACGATCCCGTCTCCGCCACCGCCAAAAATATCGGATAATCCGACCAGATTCCCATGGTCTACACTGCCTCCACCATATTCAATTTTGAATAGGCTTGGCGACAGGAATTAGCAAGCCTGAGTATCCCGGCTGAACCCGTCGCCACCATTGCACAGCCAAAGCCCAGAGGGCTCACAAACGATACAGCACTGCTCCCACCAGAATTAGCTGTGATGACACTGTCGAGCTCACGTCGCCTAAGGCTTTGTCGCCCGGACACCTGGCTTGTTCCAGAACGTCCATTCTGTTACCGAGTGATATGCCGCGACCGCGCAATATCGATACCTCCCCTTGCGCGGAGTCCGCGATGAGGCTCTTCTGGGCGCGGGGCTTTACCGCCACGTCGATGGACGATCTCGTCACCCATACCGGTGCGTCCCGCCACAGCCTCTATCGCGACTTCGGAGGCAAGGAGGCGTTGTATCTCGCAGGGTTCGACATCTACCGGGACACGATCGTCCTGCCCGCATTTGCGCAGGTGGAAGACGATGGCGCGTCGCTCGCCACACTATTCGACTATCTCAATGTCCGTATCGATAGCGCCGAACGCCTGGGCCTGCCCGGATCCGGCTGCCTGATTGTCAACGCCACGACCGAGACGGCTCCATTGTCCGCCGCCGTTGCAGCACATGTTGACGCGCATAACGCCCTACTGCGTGCGGGGTTTGCAAAGGCGATTGCGACCTCTGCACCTTATCTCGACCCGGAGGAGGCAGACGAGCTTGCCGGGACAGTCCTGACATTTTCCAACGGATTGTGGTGTCTGTCGCGCAGGGTCTCCCGCGCCGATCCACTCCGAAAGCATGTCGCGACGTTTCGCCGTCTGCTGGAATGGCGCCTATAGTGGCTACCGAATGTGTGCGGTTGCGGGCATTCAATATCCATGCTCGCATGGGTGGTCAGTAACCACGAGTGTCAGTAACCCCTGCAGCCCTTTACCGCGGGTTTCAGAACGTCGGTTCTGTCTGGACTGGCGAAGGCTCGACTATCATCGTGTGACAATCCTCATTGGTCTGGCCACATCTAGCTGCCGAGCAGTGTCTCGATTACCTCATTGGCGCGTTCCTCACGGGCAAAGCTGAGCTTGAGCGTCACCTTGCCGTCGCGTGTTTCTGTCAGGCTCGCTTCTGCCCCCAGCGCTTCCTCCAAACGGCGTTCCAGCTCGCGCAACTCCGCCGACTTCACGGTCTTGCGACGACGCTTGGATGGTTTGGCTTGACGCTCTGCTTCGCGCACACTCAGGGATTTGGACACGATGGCATCCGTTAGCGCCTTGGGATCGTCTGCACTTAAAATAGCCCGCGCATGGCCGGCTGTCAGCGTGCCGTCGAGGATATGTTCCTGCGCGCGCCGTGGCAATTGCGTCAGGCGGATGGCGTTGCTGACATAGGGCCGGGACTTCCCGATTGCCGTGGCGATCTCGTCATGCTTGCGGCCGAACTCATCGGCAAGCTTTGCATAGGCGCGCGCCTCTTCCATCGGGTTTAGGTTGGCGCGTTGCACATTCTCGATAACGCCTATTTCCAGCACGTCCTGATCGGACAACTCCCTCACGATAACGGGAATGCGGTCGATCTTGGCGAGCATGGCCGCCTGATAGCGCCGCTCACCGGCCACAATCTGATAATCGGCTTCGGAATTGATACTTGCGGGAATGGGCCGCACCAGAATGGGTTGTAATACACCGCGCTCGGTCAGTGAGTTTGCCAACTCCGCCAAACGGTCCTTGTCGAACCGCAGGCGCGGCTGATCCGGGTTACGCGCCAGTCGGTGAGTGGGCACGGTTTTCATGCCGGTCGGAATAGCCGTTTCGGGCGCGGCCTGGCTGTGTGATCTTATCTCCGCCTCGCCATCGGGGGCTGCAAGTTCGTCTTCGAGTACGGGGGCGACATCGCTTAAGAGCGCCGACAGCCCCCGCCCGAGTCCCCGTTGCTTGCTCGCTTTTCCGATCGGCTTTGCCATCAGCTAACCCCTTGAAAGGACTTGTGTTTCTTGCGCCTTGCCTCACGCGCTCCATGGCGACTCAGGATTTCGCGGGCAAGCGCCTTATAGGCGCGGCTGCCGGAACAATTCGGATCATAACGTGTGACCGGCAGGCCGAAACTCGGCGCTTCGGCGATGCGCACATTACGCGGAATTTGCGTCTCGAATACGGCACGGCCCAAATGCTGACGCACGTCCTGGGCGACTTGCGCACTCAGGCGGTTGCGCACGTCATACATGGTCAGCATGACCCCCTCGATATAAAGATCCGGATTGAGCGAGCCCTTGGCCATTTCCACAGTCTTTAGAAGCTGGCTCAAGCCTTCCAGCGCATAGAATTCGCATTGCAAGGGAACCAGCACGCTTTCGGCCGCGACCAGGGCGTTCACCGTCAGGACATTCAGGGACGGTGGGCAATCGAGCAATATATAATCATACTGGCCCTCGACGCTTTTCAATGAGGTTTTCAATCGCTTCGTCCGCCCGGCACTCGTACCGATTTCCAATTCCGCAGACGCCAGATCGACTGAAGACGGGATCAGGCTCAGCCCTTTCGTATCTGTGGCAATAATAGCGTCCACCGCGACCCGCTCCTCGACCAGCACGTCATAGGCCGAGATCCGCCGCTCCGCCCGCATCACGCCCAAACCCGTCGAGGCGTTCCCTTGCGGATCCAGATCGACCAGAAGGACGCGCTTGTCCTCCTCGGCCAATGCCGCGGCCAAGTTGATAGAGGTGGTGGTTTTACCCACACCGCCTTTTTGATTCACAATGGCGATCGTGTGCGTCATGCTGCGGTCTCTAGCCGCGACAGGCCTGTCATGACCAGCACCTTCCCACCCCCGCTTGTGCGCGAGGCATGTGCCTGAACGTCAAAGGCAAAGCGCATGCGTGCTTCCTCGATCTCGGCCCCGGCGCCCTCGCCTTTCAGAAAAATTCCCACAGTCTTCGGGCCCCAGAAAGGCTCTGCATAATCCAGCAGCCTTGGCAGAGGCGCAAATGCCCGCGCGCTGACAACGTCATAGGGTTTCGCAGGCAGGTTCTCCGCCCGCTCGCTCGAGACGGTTACGGGCAATTTCAAAGCCCGCACGACCGTCCGCAGAAAGTTCGCTTTCTTGCCGGCAGATTCCACCAATAATACGTCCCCTGCGCCACGATCGGCCATCGCCATGCCCAGCGCGATCCCCGGAAACCCGGCTCCAGAACCCAAGTCTATCGCGCTTTTTGCACCTTCCGGCATATGCCGCACCACTTGCCAGCTATCCAGCGCATGACGCTCCCAAAATTCCGACATCGCCGCTGGGCTGACCAAATTGATGGTTCGGTTCCACTTGCTCAACAAGGCATACCAGGCATCGAACGCGGCCAAGGTTTCACGTGAAACATCGTCTTCCGCCGCGAAATCCGCCCGGCCGTAATCGCTCATGCCGCACGCTTCACATAGGCCAGAAGCGCCGTAATCGCGCCCGGCGTGACGCCCTCGATCCGTGTGGCCTGCCCCAAGGTCGCTGGTCGCGCCTCGGCCAGCTTGGTTTTGACCTCATTGGAGAGCCCACCCACCACGGTATAGTCGATGCCTTCCGGCAATTGCAGCCCTTCATCCCGCCGAAATGCTGCGATATCCTTGGCCTGACGCTCGATATAGGCGGCGTAAAGCGCGTCTGTTTCGACATAATCGCTTTGTTCACGACTCATTTTTGCGAGTTCCGGCCAAATCCGTGCAACATCTGTCCAGGCTATATCTGGGTAAGCCAAGAGGTCATACGCCGAACGGGACATTCCATCTGCACTCACCTTCAGACCTGCGGCTCGCAAGGCATTAGGCGTTGACATCAATGACTTCGACAACGTCAAGGCCTCGCATTGCGCCGATTGTTTCACGTGAAACGTCTGCTTCCGTGCCTCGGAAATGAGTCCAATATCATCACCCATTGCCGTCAAACGACGGTCCGCATTATCGGACCGCAAGCTCAAACGGTATTCCGCCCGACTTGTGAACATGCGATAGGGCTCCGTCACGCCCTTGGTAATCAGATCATCCACCATCACGCCCAGATAGGCCTGACTCCGATCCAGAAGAAATGGCGCGGCCCCCCTCATGGTCAGCGCCGCATTCGCCCCGGCCAGCAAGCCCTGCCCCGCCGCTTCCTCATACCCCGTCGTGCCGTTGATCTGGCCTGCCAGATATAGCCCCGGCAGCGCTTTTACTTCCAACGTCGCCCGAAGTTCCCGAGGATCGACATAATCATAAGCAATCGCATAGCCAAAGCGCAGGACCTCCACCGCTTCGAGGCCGGGAATGGTGCGCAGAAACGCATCCTGCACACCTTCCGGCAGGCTCGAACTGATCCCGTTCGGATAGACCACATCCCCGTCCGGATTTCCCGGAAGGCCTTCGGGCTCCAGAAAAATCTGATGCCGCGTGCGATCGGCAAAGCGCACCACCTTGTCCTCGATGGACGGGCAATAGCGCGGCCCTTTGCCGGCAATCGAGCCATTATAGACCGCGGATTTGCCGAAATTCTCGGCGATAACCGCATGCGTCGCCTCATTGGTATAAGTGATACCGCACGCGATCTGCGGCACGTCGATCCGTTCCGTCAGGAACGAAAACGGCACAGGCTCGTCATCCGCTTCCTGCATTTCCAGCCCGCTCCAATCGATAGAGCTCAGCCGCAATCGTGCAGGCGTGCCGGTCTTCAGCCGCCCCATGCGCAAGTCCATGCCGCGCAGGATCCGGCTCAATCCATTGGCCGGCGCTTCCCCATGCCGTCCCGCCGGAATCCGTTCCTCGCCAATATGGATCATCCCACCTAGAAATGTCCCCGTCGTCAGCACAACGGCACGGCAGGCGATCTCCGACCCATCGCCCAGTACCACACCTGCGACCCGGCCGTTCTCGACGCGCAAATCCTCCACCGCTCCCGCAATAACATCCAGACCTTCCACGCCTTTGACGAGTGCCTGCATCGCGTTCCGATAGAGCCAGCGGTCCGATTGCGTCCGCGGACCACGTACGGCCGGGCCTTTGGAGCGATTGAGCAAGCGAAACTGTATCCCCGAGGCATCCGCCGCGCTCCCCATCAGGCCGCCCAACGCATCCACCTCCCGCACCAGATGTCCTTTGCCAAGCCCGCCAATCGCCGGATTGCAACTCATCTCGCCGATTGTCTGCGGGTTATGCGTCACCAAGGCCGTCTTCACGCCCATGCGCGCGGACGCCGCAGCCGCTTCCGCGCCAGCATGACCCCCACCAATAACAATAACCTCGTAATCCATGGGGCGCCTATAAGCGCAAATTCGATCAGCGGCCAGAGCAGGGCTCACGCATGTTTCACGTGAAACATGGGTCTCGAACGCAAAACTTTATGTTTCACCGAAATACATTGGCTCATTTCCCGATGCAAAATCGCGAAAAAACACGATCCAGTACCGCATCCATGTCCGCCCGCCCCGACAACTCCTCCATAGCCAAAAGCGCCGCGCGCAAATCTTCGCCTGACAGTTCCGGCGCATCGTCCAGTCGCGCCGCACCTCGCTTAAGCGCCGCCAACGCCCGCTCCACACAATCCCTGTGCCGCGCCCGCGTCAGCCCCGCATCCCGACCTGGCGAAAACCGTTCCGCAACCTCTCCCTCCAACCACGCCAGCAGCGCGTCCAGCCCTTCACCCGTCTTCACACTCACGGCTAGATCTCCCGTATGGAGGGCAGGGCCCACGCAATCGCTTTTATTGACGACCACCAGGTCCCCCTCGCGCAACGCCTGCCGCCCCTCTTCGCTCGGCGCCGTCCCGTCCACGACCAACACGCGAATGTCCGCGCTTTCCGCCTCCAATCGCGCCCGCCGCACCCCTTCGACTTCCACAGCGTCCACAGCCTCGCGCAAGCCCGCCGTATCCGCCACCCGCACAGGCAAGCCTGCCAGAACCAATTGCACCTCCACCACATCCCGCGTCGTGCCTGGAATATCTGACACAATCGCCGCCTCGCGACCCGCTAACCAGTTGATAAGGCTGGACTTTCCTGCATTCGGCGCACCGATGACCGCGATCCGCAGACCCTCCCGCACCCGCTCCCCGCGCCCAAACCCGGCCAGCGCCCCGCGCAAACCTTCCATCAGCGCGGACAGCCCCGGCCCCGCCTCGCGCGACAGCCGATCCGGCACATCCGCCTCATCCGGAAAGTCGATCTCGCCCTCGACCTGGGCCAGCGCGTCCAGCACCGCCTCCTTCCAGCCTGCCGCCCGGTCCGACAGCCCGCCCTCCATCTGCCGCACCGCCTGCACGCGCTGCGCCTCCGTGTCCGCATCGATCAGATCGGCCAGCCCCTCCGCTTCCATAAGGTCCATCTGCCCATTCAGGAACGCCCGCCGCGTAAACTCCCCCGGCGCCGCCTGCCGCGCCCCCGTCGCCAGCATTGCCCCAGCCACGGCCTCCACGACCGCTGGGCTGCCATGCACCATGATCTCGACCACATCCTCGCCCGTAAACGATCCTGGCCCCGGCATCCGCACCACCAGCGCCTGATCAATCAGCTCTCCCCCACGCAAAAGCTTCCGCGTCACCGCCATACGCGGAGAGGGCAGGGCAGTCCCCGTCAGCGCCGCCAGAACCCCATCCGCCCCCTCGCCCGACACCCGGAACACACTCACCCCCGCCCGCCCCGGAGCCGACGACAAGGCAAAAATCGTATCGGAGGAGACGGCGTTGCTTTTTGACATATTCCACGCTTAGCGTTTACACATGTCGGTCAAAACACTCTTTTCCCTGAAATCACTGACGTTTACGGGCCTGTGTCTTATCGCAGGCTGCGAGGCACTCCCGGTTTCCAACCTCCAAGGCCTCGCAACCGTGCCATTGGAACGCGTCCTCGAGTGCATCCCCGAACAGGGCGCGCTAATCGCCGCCCATCGCGGGACAAGTCGAGGTGGAAGGAGCACACCCGAAAATTCACTCTCGGGCCTCGAAAGCCTGATTGCGAGTGGTGTCGTCATGGCCGAAATCGACGTCGCTCGCACGAGAGACGGCGTTCATATACTCTATCACGATGGCGTGTGGGAAGACGGCAGCAATGGCAAAGGTGCCGTCGCCGCGACCGAATATCCGACCGTGAAGACATTTTCCCTGCGCGACCGAGAGGGTCGCCTCAGCGCCGACGGCATCCCGACCTTGCGAGAATACATCGCCCGCGCGAAAGACCGCGTCTTTCTCGAAATTGACTTCAAATCCAGCGCTGACTACGCTGAAGTTATTGAAATCATTGAAAACTACGATATGTCGGATCGTGTCGTCCTGATCGCCTATACCGAGGGCCAGGCCCGCGCCCTGCGCCGGTTGTCGCCAACGGCCTTCATCTCCATACCGGCGGGAAAGGGCAACGGGATTGCAGAACCCACGCTCACTTGGCTAGGTGGCGACATCGCCTTTCCCGACGGCTACGCCATTGGTCGCATCGGCACCGACCGGCATGACGCCAAAGGCCTGCAAAAACTTCGCGCCTATGACATCGCCGTCACCGATTACGCATTGTCCGAACCCCCCGTCTCCGGCCTCACCTTCGGCCAGCAGAGAGCTTTCCAGGCCTGCGTCTTTCCCAGCTCCGATTGAAGAAGAGTCTGAGGGCTAGCTTTCCGACCCGGTCCCCTTCGGCGCGATCCGCAACAGCCGTCCTTCCTCTTCATTGGTCAGCACCCACACGCTCCCATCCGGCGCTTCGCGCACGTCGCGGATGCGCGCGTTCAGATCGCTTAGAAGGATTTCCTCACCCACCGCGACGCCGTCATCAAGATCGACCCGCCGCAGAGAACGCCCGGCTAGCGCCCCGACCAGCGCATCCCCCCGCCATTGTGGAAACAGATCGCCGCGATAGATTGCAAGTCCGCTCGGCGCGATGCTCGGCGTCCACTGATAAACATAGGGCGTGAAACCGTCCGCCGTCTCGAAGGGCGACACCCGCATCCCATTATAATCCACACCGGTCGTCACGACCGGCCAGCCATAATTGTTTCTCGGCGCGATGATGTTCAGCTCGTCACCCCCGCGCGGCCCGTGCTCGTGCTCCCACAGCTCGCCCGTCTCGCGATCGACCGCCAGGCCCTGCACATTGCGATGGCCCAGCGACCACACCACTGTGCCGCTTGGGTTGTCCGCCGCCGATCCATCCGCCTTCAGTCGCACGATCTTGCCGAGCGTGGAGCCTGGCTCCTGCGCGCGCTCGCGGTACACGAACCCGTCCCCCGTGCTCAGGGCCACTGTCCCATCGCCCAGGGCCACGACCTTGGCCCCGTAATGCGCATTGGTATCCTTGGCATCCGCGCGAAACACGGTTCGCAAGTCTTCCAGCCTCATACCCTCCAGCCGCGCGGTCGCCAGCGCCGTCCCGTTCGCCTCCGCTGTACCATAGGCATAGGACAGCCAGACACGACCCGTCCCGGCATGATCTCCGGCCAGAACGATATCGAACAGGCCCGCCTGACTGTTGTCAGACCCCACATAATACAGATCCTCCGGCAGCGGCCCGACATCGGCCAGGCTCCCGTCCGGGGACAACTTCCGCAAACGCCCCGGCTTTTCGGTAATCAGCGCCCCACCCTCCGGCAGCGCCGCCACCGACCAGGGCATGTCCAGACCACTCGCCAGCTCCTGCACATCGAATTCGGTGGAGGGCCGCTCCGCAATTTTTGGTGCGACCTGCGGCTCCATACACGCTGTTCCTGCGGCTATTGCGGCCACTGCACCCATCACCCATACCCGCATTGCACACTCCCTCGCCTTGACGCTCATATTTGCGACACTAGCTTTCGCTCACGCGCATGGCCACAACCATGACCGTCAATCGAAAGGGTCGCGCCATGAACACCACACTCCGCTGGATTCTCGTCTGGCTCGGCATCAGCCTACTTGGCAGCGGCCTGCTCGTGACCCTCGACACAATCCTCCTGCACAGCATCGACATCCCGAACGAACCCTCCGGCGGCCTGCTCGACTCGATCCTCTACAATCTGACCTGGGTCATGAAGGCGATCATCGGCTTTATCGCCATCGCCTTTCTCGTGGCCTTCCTCGTCGCGGAAGGCATCAGCCGGGTTCTGCCCGTCCGCCTGCGCACGCTCGCCATGGCGGTAGCAGGACTCTGCGCCATCCCCGTGCTCTTCTGGGCCATGAAACAGGCGTTTTTCGGCGTCGATATCCTCGCCGGTGCGCGAAACACCATCGGCTATATCATACAGGCCATCGGCACGGGCGCAGTCTCCGGCGCCCTTTTCGGATACCTCACCCGCCGCCGCCGCCGCTCCCGCTACGCCATAGATTAAAGCGCCTGCGCGTGACGGCGCGTCCTACGTGTTCATGCTGTCAAAGAATTCCGAATTCGTCTTCGTGTCCTTCAATTTCCCGATCAGGAACTCGATCGCATCCATCGTTCCCATCGGGTTCAGGATGCGCCGCAACACATAGGTCTTTTGCAGCTCGACCGGCCCGACCAGCAATTCCTCTTTCCGCGTACCGGATTTGGTCACGTCAATGGCCGGGAAGATGCGCTTGTCGGCCACTTTCCGGTCGAGCACGATTTCGCTGTTGCCCGTGCCCTTGAACTCCTCGAAGATCACCTCGTCCATGCGCGAGCCCGTATCGATCAGCGCCGTCGCGATGATGGTCAGGCTGCCGCCCTCCTCGATATTGCGCGCCGCACCGAAGAACCGCTTGGGCCGCTGCAGGGCATTGGCGTCCACGCCACCCGTCAGCACCTTGCCGGATGACGGCACGGTCGTGTTATAGGCCCGGCCCAGTCGCGTGATGGAATCGAGCAGGATCACCACATCCTTGCCGTTCTCGACCAGGCGCTTGGCCTTCTGGATCACCATTTCCGCGACTTGCACATGGCGCGTGGGCGGCTCGTCGAACGTCGAGCTCACGACCTCGCCCTTCACCGTGCGCTGCATGTCGGTCACCTCTTCGGGCCGCTCGTCGATCAACAGGACAATGACATAGCTCTCCGGATGGTTGATCTCGATCGACTTGGCGATGTTCTGCAACAATACGGTCTTGCCCGTGCGCGGCGGCGCCACGATCAGCGCGCGCTGGCCCTTGCCTATGGGCGAGACGATATCGATGATCCGGCCCGAGCGGTCTTTCAGCGTCGGGTCCTCGATCTCCATCTGCATGCGCTGGTCGGGATAGAGCGGCGTCAGATTGTCGAAATGCGCCTTGTTCTTGGTTTCTTCGGGCGAGGTGAAGTTGATCTCCTCCACGTCTGATAACACGAAATAGCGTTCCGGATCGTTCGGCGCGCTCACCTTGCCGCTGATGGTGTCACCGGATTTCAGACCGAATTTGCGGATCTGACTCGGACTGACATAGATATCGTCCGGGCCTGGCAGGTAATTCGCCTCCGGCGCACGCAGGAACCCGAACCCGTCCTGCAACTGCTCCAGCACGCCGGAGCCGCGCACCGTCATGCCGTCATCGGCCAGATCGGACAGGATCTGGAAATAGATATCCTGCTTGCGCATCTGCCCCGGGTTCTCGACCCCTACCGCCACCGCGATCTTGCCGAGCTCCGGCGCCTTCATGGTCTTAAGATCATCGAGCGAAATCGACTCCAGCTCGAGCACATTCTCGGGCGTCACGGTTTGGATGGCAGGGGACATAAATCTCTCGCGAGGATAGACCCGCACACACCCCACCAACAGGGCAGGGGGCAAGTCTGAAAAGGGAAAGCGCAAGTCACAGGCGAACGCCCAGCGCGTGAATGTCAGTTTAGGTCTCGGCCTGCCCGCAAGTCAAGCGAGCAGTTCCATCAACCGCCAGCCCCTAGCCAATCACCGGCTTCACCACCGCCAGCACCACAACTACCAGTGTCGTGATCGCCGGAACCTCGTTGATCATCCTGAAATGCTTTTCCGACTTTGGCCGCCCACCCCCATTTTCAGCAAGAGTCAGAAACGCCTTACGTGTCTTCGCCAGATAACCGTGATAGCCAATCAGGCTGACCGCCAGCCCCACCTTGACCCATAACCAGACCGGCAGCCCGAACGCCCCCGATCCCCAGTTATAGCCAATCAGCACCAGCCCCAGCACGAACGCCACGATCATCGCCGGGTTCATGATGATCCGCAAAAGCTTCGCCTCCGCCTCCACCATCTTCGCTTCCAGCTCACCACCCGCAACCGCCTGGCTGTGATATACAAACAGACGCGGCAAATAGAGCATCCCCGCCATCCAGAAAATGACAGCCGCGAGGTGTATCGCTTTGATCCAGAGATAGAGCATACCGCGCGGTTAGCGCGCGGAAGCCAGATCGGAAAGACGCAATCCGTCACAAGAAAAAAGCTTGCAGGAAGCGTGTCCGAAAACCCGTCCAACAATTAACGTGTCCGTAAACTCAACTTCAGCCCCAGCTTTCCGGACAGTTATTACTGTGTCCGGCAAACGAAGGTTCTGCGGACACAGAAAACCGATCGATCCTCGTATTCGGCTAGCTGCTCCTATGAAACACTCTGCTCTGATCGCTACTTTTCCAAACTTTGAAAGTTAGGCGAAGACTTGCCATGCGATGACCAGGATCGCGATATTACCTAGCGTGAAGATTGTTGGTCGAACGGGAAAGCAAGCGACGCCCGTGATCATGCCGACTGCATGAAGCATTCTGAGGATAACAAAGGCGATGCAGGCCCAAGCGGTAATCGCATTCGTTTGTTCGATGACATGGGTGATCAAGACGACGACGGCAAACGGGGCAAACTGCTCCAGTAGATTTTGGTGCGCTCGATAGCTACGGGCAATCCAGGGCGGCAAGGTCAGCGGGTCTCGCGGCACGATGAACACGTCTGGAGTTTCAGGGTCGGCCGGGAGCATGTTTACGCCAATGATAAAGGGCAGCCAAAGGCTTGCCGCGAGAATGGCGACAATCATGAGGCAAAGAAGTTCGGTGGTCATGCCGCGTCCTCCTGAGAGAAAGCGAGTGTCTGTCCGGTTTCCAACAATGACTTGAGATTGGACAGGATCTTCACCCACCCGTCGCAGACGCCTTCCTGACCTTCAGGGATGTCGAAGTGGCACACGCGAAGGCGACACAACTCGCCATGTTGTGCGATTTCATATAGCGCTCGACTGGCGGGCGCATCAGGGCCAGCCCAGCCCGGTACAAACGTCATATCCAGACGGTTTGGCGCGTCTGCTTCAAGGATTTGACCTGAGAGAATGGTCGAACCATCTGGCAGAACGTGATGATAGTCGCTTCCCGTCTTGAAATCGCTGACGATGCCGCCGGCGAGTGTATTGTATCGAGCGCTGATGTCCTGCGACGTCAGGGCTTTCCACAATGTCTCCGGTGTCGTGCGAATATAGGTTTCCATTTGAAAGTCTGGGTTGGCGCTCATTGTGCCGCTCCCCTCTTCTAGGCTGTGTTTGATGTTAAGAACCGATCGCGCCAATCCACGCGCGACGATGGGCTCGATCCAGCGGTCAACGACCTCCTGCAATGCAATCGCATTGAGGTAGTGATGCTTGAATCTTCCAACCTTGCGGGTGGTAATGAGGGATGCAGCTTCCAGAACACCGAGGTGCTTCATGACGCCAAACCGGCTGAGCTCTGTTGTCATTTCCAAGTCGCTGAGTGTCTGACCGTCTCGCTCACGCAACGCATCGAGCAAGGCTCGACGTGTCGGGTCCGACAGGGCTTTGAAGATCGCATCCACAAGAAGTTTGTAAGTTACCCAACAGTCACGTGTCAATAGAGTAACGTTTTTGCTTGAGTTTCCGGGCAGGAGAATGACTAAAACGTCGATTGTCCATCAAACCACGATTTTCCGGACAACGTCGCCAGACCTTATGAGATACTAGGGTTTTGTGCTTTTGGCACAGGCCCCCGTTCTAAAGGCCAAGTTCCGACAGCAGAGCCAAAGCTTGCACCACGAGCAATTCCTGATCAATAAGTATGGATGATTACACGTCCAAAAGCCTACCTGACATGCCTCGGCATCATTGCCCTCGCACTCACTCCAGCGTGCGATAGCGATAAGTCTCAGGCCAAACGCAAAGACCTGAGTTCATCAGTTGCAACCATAGACCATGACGCTGACCGCGTAGTCGGGGAGGGCCCTCTCCCGTCTCTCGGTGCTCCTCCAAATAAGGTTCTAGTTCTTGGCTCGACGCATCTGCGCTTTCTCCAAGATCGTATCGATACCGATGCCTTGTCGCTGGTCCTTGACCGACTCGAGACCTGGAAGCCGGGTGCCATTGTGACGGAACAGTCCCAAGGCGCGAACTGCGCCTACGTGCGAAACCGGAGCGATAGGTTCGGGAATACGGCACAACAGTATTGCCAGGATCCTGAGCCCGCACTTACCTCGCTCGGCATGACAGCGCTGGAAGCGGACGGCGCGCTATATACTGCTCTCGAAGCCGCCCGTTCGAAGGGTAATGCGTCCCTTGATGCAGAAGAGCGACGTAGCCTGGCTTTGCTACAGATGGCAGCCGGCGATGCGGCCTCGGCCCTGACTCAGTGGTATCAGCTCGACCCAAGCGAAAGGATAGCAGCGGACGGGATAACGGACGCTGTACTCAAACAGCTAGACTCTCGCGCTATGCAGATGGACGAAAGCTACCAAATCGCAGCCCGCCTCGCAGCGCGCTTGAGTCACTTGAAGGTTTATCCTGCTGACGACCGCTCGGCCGATCATCTTCTGACCCGAAACAACGGCGAGGTTTGGGGACACATGAATGAGGTGTGGGGCCGACGGGACAACGGATTGCGAGACAAAGACGAAGCCGCGGCCGTCAATGTAGAAACTCCACAGGGCTTTCTGGACTACACGCTCTTCATGAACAGCACTGAGGTGCAACGTCTGGCGATCGGAGGTGACTTCAGGGAGGCGGCCCGGGATGCGAAAAATCCATCGCTTTCACGCCGCTATCTTGCCTGGTGGCAGGCACGCGGACTGCGAATGGCAGCCAATGTTGCGGAAGCCGCAGGCGACCATCCTAGTGAACGTATTCTCATCGTAGTGGGAGCTTCGCATAAGCCATACTACGAAGCGTATCTTAGACCGCTTTACGACATAGAGATCGTTGATGCGTCGAAAGTTCTTTCAGACCCTATTCCAGATAGGTGATTGAGATAGTAAAACCTCTGCTTGTCTATCAAACCACCGTTTGCCGGACAGCTCACATCGTGACCTACCCCACCACCCCTGGCACATAGCGCGCCTCTTCGCCGCGCACATGCGCGATCACCGCCTCCACATTCGCGATCTGCACGTCCGGCGCGACGCCGTGGCCGAGGTTGAAGATGTGCGGCCCGCTCACACTTTCCAGCACGCCGTCCACCGCGCGGCGCAAGACCTCTCCGCCCATGCGCAGGGCCAGCGGATCGAGATTTCCCTGCAGCGGCAGGGAGGGCAGGGCGGCCCGCACCACGTCCATCGGGCAATCTGTGCCGAGCGCCAGCGCGTCCACGCCCGTCTCTCCCGCATAAGCAATCGCCTTAATGCCGGCCGCGCGCGGAAAGCCCATGATCGGCACCTCTACGCCCGCCGCCCGCACACCCTCCACAATCCGCTTGGTGGGCTTGATCACCAACATCTCGAACTGCGACGGGCTCAGGCCCTGCGCCCAGCTCTCGAACACTTTGAGCACTTGCGCGCCCGCTTGCGCCTGACCCACCAGATATTCGATCGTCGCATCGGCGAGCTTATCAAGCATCACACCGATCTCTTTCGGGTGCGCATAGGCAAACCGCTTGGCCACTTCCTTGGTCGGTGTACCGCGGCCCTCGATCATATAAGTCGCCACCGTCCACGGCGCGCCTGCAAAGCCGATCAGGGTCCTGGACGCATCCAGTTCCGCCCGCACCCGCCGCACCGTCTCATAGACTGGCGACAGCTCTGCTGCAGCCCCCTCCACGGTCAGCCCCGCCACATCCTCCACCGCCATCGGCTCCAGCACCGGCCCCGTGCCCTTGATGAACTCCACCTTCCGACCCATCGCGCCCGGGATCAGCAGGATATCCGCAAACAGGATCGCCGCATCCATGCCGTAACGCCGGATCGGTTGCAGGGTCACCTCGGCGGCTTTTTCCGGATTGAGGCAGAAGGATATGAAGTCCGGCGTCGTCGCCCGCACAGCCTTGTATTCCGGCAAGTGCCGCCCGGCCTGGCGCATGAACCATATGGGAAGCGGTCGCACCGTCTCGCCAGCTAATGTTCGCAATATCGGGTTTGTCATGTGCACGGGTCCTAGAGAGCTTTATCCTCGCAAGCTCGCACCCCCTATAAACAGGATTATATAGGGAGTGGTAGTAAATAGGGGCCGGAGTCATGGGCAGCGTTGCCGCACTCCACATGCTCCGGCGGAACGACTCGGCAACACCGCCATTCCGCACACAGTCTTGACTCGCGCGACTCCGGCCAATCCCCGACTTGTCCACACGACTCCCGACTCTCCGCATATCCCCACGCCCTGTGAACAGCCTGTGCATGGATCGGGGACTCCATCCACGACTCCCACATCGAACCATTCCCATCCGCCCTTTCTGTGGACAGTGCGGGATAGTCGCTCCAAAAGCGCAAGCGTGAAACCCCCCACCCGAACCACTCCCACGCGCAACACGAATGTCGCCATCTACTTCCACGTCCACCTGGTGTCCGACTCCACTGGCGAGACCCTGGTCGCGACCATGAAAGCCTCCACCGCGCAATTTCGCGGCGCGACCGCGCTGGAACATCTCCACGCGCTGGTGCGATCGGATGAACAGATGGCCCGCACGCTGGACGAGATCGAGGCCCGCCCCGGTATTGTCCTCTACACCCTGCTTGATGCCGACCGCCGTCATCAGCTGGAAAGCCGCTGCAAGGCCGCCGGCATTCCCGCCATCTCCATCCTCGATCCCGTGCTCACCACCATGGGCCGCTATCTGGGGGCCTCCATCAGTTCCGAAATCGCGGCGCAGCGCACACTGGATGACACCTATTACGACCGCATGGACGCACTGGATTTCGCCATGCACCATGATGACGGCCAGAACGTGATGGGCCTGCGCGACGCCGACATCATCGTGCTCGGTGTCTCGCGCACGTCCAAGACGCCGACCTGCATCTATCTCGGCAATCGCGGCTACCGCGCGGGCAATATTCCCCTCGTGCCCGTGCCGGATGTCCCGCTCGTGCCGCCCGTGCTGGCGAGTTTTCCCAATGTCGCCAATGGCGGACCCTTCATCGTCGGCCTTGTCGCCACCCCCGACCGCATCGTCCAAATCCGCCAGCAGCGCCTGGAAAACCTCAACGAGCGCACGGTCACGGATTATATCGCCCCCGACCGCGTCCGGGACGAGCTGCGCCAGGCCAAGCGTGAATTCGTGCGCGCGGGCTATCCGGTCGTCGATGTCACCCGCCGCTCTATCGAGGAAACGGCCGCCCAGATCATCAACCTTTTCAAGGCCGCCCGCCGGAAAGCGGGCCTGCAATGACACTCCCCATAATTCTCGCATCCGGTTCCGCCATCCGCCACCAGATCCTCACCGATGCCGACGTGCCCCATTCGGTTCGGACAAAGACCATTGACGAAGACGCGCTCAAATCCGGGCTGCTTGCCGAAGGGCACTCCCCCCGCAATGTCGCCGATGCGCTGGCCGAGGCCAAATCCCTCGCCGTCTCGCGCAATACTCCCGGCCTCGTCATCGGCGCGGATCAGGTCATGGTCATGGCCGAAAACGGGACGGAGCAGATGTTCGACAAACCCCGCGACCGCGACGACGCCCGCGAGCGTCTCCGCGCCATGAGCGGTCGCGAGCACCAGCTCATCGGCGCGACCGTGGTGTCAGAGGATGGCCGACCCGTCTGGCGCAATCTCGCCACCACCCGCCTTTACGTTCGCGAACTCTCCGATGCTTTCATAGAGGATTACCTCAACGCGGAAGGCGATCTTGTCACCCAATCCGTCGGCGCCTACCGGTTCGAGGGTCGCGGTGCGCAGCTCTTCACCCGCGTCGAGGGCGACTTTTTCGCCATACTCGGCCTCGATCTCCTGCCGCTGCTCGATTATCTCCGCCTCCGCGGGGCCATGCCTGCATGACCGAAATCCCCGTCACACCCCCCGATTCGCCAAAAGCGCCCCCGCGCCCCATCCCCAAACTTGCGGGCGTCTGCGGCTGGCCCATCCACCACAGCCTCTCGCCCGCTATGCACAGCTGGTGGCTCCGGCGCATGGGCATCCCCGGGGCCTATGTTCCTTTTCTCGTGCGGCCCGACGACGCCGTGCGCGCCTTCCGCACCCTGCCGCACACCACCATTGCCGGACTCAACGTCACCCTGCCGCTCAAACGCCTCGCTTTCGAGGCCGCGGATCAGCGCACGGACGATGCCGAGCGTCTCGGCGTCGCCAACACGCTTTACATCCGCTCGGGCAAACTCATCGCCCACAATACCGACCGCGAAGGTTTCGCCGCCCCGCTCCTTGCCCGTATCAGCGCCGACCGCCTCCAGCACTCCACCGCCACCGTTTACGGGGCCGGGGGCGCGGCGCGTGCCGTCATCGGCGCGCTCATCGATCTCGGCGTGCCGGAAATCCGCCTGCTCGCCCGCCGCGACGCCCCCGCCCGCGACCTTGCCGCCCGCACCGCCATCCCCAGCCTCTATGCCGTGCCCTGGGCGGAACGCCATGACGCGGCCAGCGGTGCCGCGCTGCTGGTCAACGCCACTTCGGCGGGTATGAAAGGCCTCCCCGCCCTCGATGTCGATCTCACTCAGGCCAGCCCCGGCGCGCTCGCCTATGATCTCATCTACACCCCGCGTGACACGCCCTTCCTGCAGGCCGCCCGCGCGCAGGGCCTTCAAACCCTGGACGGCCTCGACATGCTCATCGGCCAAGCCCGGCCCGCCTTCCGACAATTCTTCGGCCAGACCCCGCCCGTCGATCTCGACCCCACCGATCTCCTCATGGCGAATCTCCGTGACTAGACTCCATATCCCCCGCCCCCATACAATCGGCCTCACCGGCTCCATCGGCATGGGCAAGACCACCGTCGCCGCCATGTTCCACGATTTCGGCATCCCGACCTTCAACGCCGACTCCGCTGTCCACGACCTCTACGCCAAAGGCGGAGCCGCCGTCCCCCTCATCCGCGCCGTCTTTCCCGATGCCGTCAAAGACGGGGCCGTCCAGCGCGACATCCTCGGTGCACACATGCGCGCCGACCCGCTCAACCTCCCCGTCCTCGAATCCTTCATCCACCCCATGGTCGCCGACGCCCGCGCGGCCTTTCTCGCCGCCAACGCCTCCGCCCCTGCCGTCCTCTTCGACGTCCCGCTCCTATTTGAAACAGGCGGTGACGCCAATTGCGACACCGTCGTCGTCGTCTCCGCCGCCCCTGACGTGCAGCGCGCCCGCGTCCTCGCCCGCCCCGGCATGACCGAGGCGCTCTTCGCCAAGCTCCTCGCCCGCCAGATGCCGGATGCGGATAAACGCGCCCGCGCGGATCACGTCATATCCACCGATACCTCGCTCGAAGCGACCCGCGCGCAGGTGAAATCCCTGCTGCAATCGCTTAAGCTCGACGCGTGAGCGAACAGACTTCAACCGACCTTCCTTATGGCCGCGGACGCGAAATCGTCTTCGATACCGAAACCACGGGCCTCGACCCCGATCAAGGCCACCGCATCATCGAACTTGGTGCGATCGAACTCATCGACCGTCTGCCCACAGGTAAGTATTTCCACAGCTTCCTCGATCCCGGCCCCGAACACATCGAACTGCACGAAGCCGTCACCCGCATCACCGGTTACACCATCGACAAGGTGCGCGGCGAACCCGCTTTCAAGGATGTCGTGGCCGACTTCATGGCCTTTGTCGGCGACTCCCGCCTCATCGCGCATAATGCCGATTTCGACCGCAAATTCGTCAATTCGGAACTCAAGCGCGCGGGCGAATTCGAACTCCACATCACCCGCTTCGTCGATACTCTCCGCATCGCCCGCGCCAAATTCCCCGGCAGCCCCGCCACCCTCGACGCGCTCTGCAAACGGTTCGAGGTCAGCCTTGCCGCCCGCGCCACCCACGGCGCGCTGATCGACTCCGAACTCCTCGCCGAAGTCTATCTCCACCTCCTCGGCGGCCGCGAACGCAAGCTCGGTCTCGACGGAGAACCCGCGCCCGCCCCCGCCACCCTCGGCAACATCACCTTCAACGCCCGCCCCCGCCCCGAACCGCTCCCCCTTCTCACCGCCGAAGAGGCCGCCGCCCACAAGGCCTTCATCGACGCCCAGAAAGGCGAGATGCTCTGGGAACGCCAATGGGCGCGCGAAGCCGCCCGCTCCGGCTAGCCGGGACGTCCCCGCCCCCCTAGACAGGCGCCGTGTCCTCCGCGCCCGACAGTCCCGCATCGCTTTATATCCCCACATCCCTTTACGTTCATTGGCCCTATTGCGCGCGCATCTGCCCTTATTGCGACTTCAACGTCCACAAGCAGCGCCCCGACAGCGACCTCCTGCCCGCCATCCTCGACGACATGTCCCATCAGCGCGCCCTCACCGGCCCGCGCATTCTCGGCTCGCTCCATCTCGGCGGCGGCACCCCGTCCCTCATGGAGCCCGCGCAGGTCGCCGCCATCATCAACCATGCGGCAGGTCTTTGGGGCCTTGACCCCTCCGCCGAAATCGCGCTGGAGGCCAACCCCTCCCTCCTCGACGCCGCGCGCATCACCGCCTTCCGCGATGCCGGCATCAACCGCCTCTCGCTGGGCGTGCAGACCTTCCACGATTCCGGCCTTGCACTTCTGGGCCGCGACCACTCCGGCGAACAGGCCGCGCGCGTCGCCGCTACTGCCCTTGCCCTCATCCCCAACACCTCGCTCGATCTCATCTTCGGCTGGCACGGACAAACGCTGGCCATGTGGCAGCACGACCTCAACACCGCGCTCGCGCTCGGCCCGCCGCACATCTCGACCTACCAGCTCACCATCGAGCCCGATACCGCCTTCGCCCGCGCCGTCTCCCGCGGCCAATCCCGCGCCGTCGATTCTGATACCTCCGCCGATTTCTACGACGCCGCCCGCGCCACGCTGTCGGCCTATGAGCATTATGAAGTCTCCAACTTCGCCAAGCCAGGACACCAGTCCCGCCACAACCTCTCCTATTGGCGCGGCCACGACTATATCGGCGTCGGCCCCGGCGCGCATGGCCGCCTCACCCTTGACGGCACGCGCCACGCCACCGTGACCCCACTCCACCCCAAGACCTATGCGGAGACCCCGCGCCCGACGCTTGACCCGCTCACCCCGGACGACGTCCTGACCGAGCGCATCCTCATGGGCCTGCGCACGACCGAAGGGATCGCGCTGACCGAGCTCCCCGCCCATCTCGATTGGTCACACTATTCCGATTACCTCGTGCAGCGGGACGACCGCCTCGTCGCCACGCCCGCGGGCCGCCCGCTCCTGGACAGCCTCACCACGCTCCTGATCAACCAGATCTGATTGATCTCTCTAGTTGATGCCCGGCGCACCTCTGGGGGCCGGATCGACCACGCGGAACCGCCCGCCCACGATCTCGTACACCGCCAGGCCCCGCGCAGGCGTGCCGTCCGTATTGAAGCTTACAAACCCGTCCGCACCGTAAAACCCCTGCGGGTCTTCGGCACGTATGCGCCGCGTGCGCGGATCGCCCGCCGCGATCACCGCGCCCACATCCACCGCGTCATGGGCCAGTGACGCCAACCGCGACGGCTCCGCCCCATAGGCCCGCTCATAGGCCGTCTCGAACACCTCGCGCGTGCCTTGATCCGGCCCGGCGAACAGCCCGCCCGACAGCGCCGGCTCACGCGCCGTGTCCTCGCGCATCCACAGCGCCGTGCCGAGGAATTGCACCGTGTTCATGCTTGAATTGTAAAACGGCAAGAGCGGGGCAAGCGAACGCAAGGCCGTCCCGCCTTCGGGCAAGAGCACCGCCTCGAAAGGCTGCTTGCCCGTCGCACCACTGGCCGCTTCCCCGCGGCGGTAGAAGTCTGCCATGCGCTTGGCCGGTTCCTGCATCGCCGAAATATCATTGCCAGTATAGCTTCCCGCCGCTGTCACCTGCGCGCCGACATTGCGCACCTCATTGCGATAGGCCTCGCCCACGCGCCGCCCATATTCATTACTCGGCCCCAGGATCGCGAAATTCGTCGTGCCCAGACCCGCCGCATATTCGACGATCCGCGCGACTTCCGCTTCCGGCGGGAAGCTCAACAGATAGGTCCCGCGACCCGCCACATTCGTATCGGTCGAAAACGCAACCACCGGCACATCCCGGCGTGCCGCCACACGGCTGACCGCCCGAACTTCCCCCGCCAGCACCGGGCCCAGAATCACATCCGCGCCCGCCGCGATCGCCGCTTCCGCCGCCTGTCCCGCGCCCGCCGACGTGCCCTGGCTATCCAGCACAATCAGCACCGTATCGTCGCTGTCACGGTCAAACAGCGCCAGTTCCGCCGCCTGCAACATGGACGCCGCCTCTTCCTGCAAACGCGGATTGCCCGCCGTGAACGGCAAAAGCAGCGCCAGACGGTTCAGCGGCTTTCCCGCCAGGTGCGCGGGCGCAATGCCGTCCTTTGTCTGCGGCTGATAGGGCACAACCTCCGTCGGGCGCTCAACATCCCTGATTACCTCGTCGGGCCGTTCCTCACCCGCGCCATCTGTCGGCGTCGGCTGCACGGGCTCCACCACGGGCGGACGCTCCACCACTGGCCCGCCGCGCGGCGTCGTTGGCGCAGGCGGCTGCGTGGTCACACACGCGGCCAGGACGAACGCACTCGCGCACAGGATCAGTTTGGAGGAAACAGCTGACATCCGCATCATATGACCTTACCTCATGGCCGGAATATGGCCCATCCCGACCCGCATAAGGGGGACACCCCCCTCCCGCAAGACTCTCCTCACACGCGAATCCTGAAATTGGGCCGAGTGGATATCGCGCCGGGCCTGTATATCGTCGCCACCCCCATCGGCAACCCGCGCGACATTACCCTGCGTGCCCTCGACACGCTTGCCTCCTGCGACCGCGTCCTCTGCGAAGACACCCGCCGCACAGGAAAACTGCTCGCTGTCAACGCCATCACCGCCCGGATGCAGGCCTATCACGACCACAATACCGACCACATGATCCCGCGCGTGATCGACTGGCTCGCGGCAGGAGAGTCCCTCGCCCTCGTCTCCGACGCCGGAACGCCTCTCATCTCCGACCCGGGGTTCAAGCTCGTCCGCGCGGCCCACACTGCGGGCCATGCCGTCATCCCCGTCCCCGGCGTCAGTGCCGCCATCGCCGCGCTCAGCGTGGCGGGCTTGCCTTCGGACCGCTTCACCTTTGCCGGGTTCCTACCCGCGAAGTCCGCCGCCCGCCGCCGCGCACTTACGGATCTCGCCACGGCTCCCGGCACGCTCATATTCTATGAGACCGGGCCCCGCCTCGCCGACTGCCTCACCGATATGGCCGCCACTCTGGGCGAGCGTGACGCCGTCATCGCCCGCGAACTCACCAAGACCTATGAGGAACTCCGTCGTGGAACGCTCACCGAATTAATTCCCGACACGCCCCCGCGCGGCGAAATCGTCATTCTCCTCGCCCCTGGCGAGACACCCGTCTGGGACAGTTCCGCCATCGACGCGGCCCTTGCTGAACGCTCCGACCTCCGTGCCAAGGACGCCGCCCGCGAAGTGTCCGAGCTCTCGGGCTGGAGCCGCCGCGACGTCTATAACCGCCTGCAATCAATCAAGTGATCTCCGACCGACAGAGAGCCGAAAAACGCGGCCGCCGTGCCGAACTTTACGCCGCACTCTTTCTCATGCTTCGCGGCTACCGTATCACCGCCCGCAACCTCCTTACCCCCTATTCCGAAGTCGACATCCTCGCCATCCGCGGAAAGACCTGCGCGCTCATAGAGGTCAAATCCCGCCGCACATGGCAGGCTTGCGAGGACAGCCTCACCCCCGCCACACGCCGCAAGCTCGACGCCGCCAGCGCCTATATCCACGACCGCTATCCCTATGCCCGCCGCCGCGACATGCGCCTCGACACGGTCTTTGTCGTTGGCTGGCGCATCCGTCACCATGTGGACGCCTGGCGACCGGGCGATTAGGACACACTCATGAGCCATACCGTCACCCAAACCGTGTCTCTCGGCACTGCCCTCGCCCCCTCCGCCACCCGCGTCATGCTCCTCGGCTCCGGCGAACTCGGCAAGGAAGTGGTCATCGAGCTCCAGCGCCTCGGCGTCGAGACCATCGCCGTGGATCGCTACGCCGACGCTCCCGCCATGCACGTCGCCCACCGCGCCCACGTCATTGACATGACCGACGGCGCGGCACTCCGCGACCTTATCAGTCGCGAACGTCCCCACCTCGTCGTGCCGGAAATCGAGGCTATCGCCACCGACACCCTTGCAGAGCCCGAAGCCGACGGCCTGACCGTCATCCCGACCGCCCGCGCGACCCAACTCACCATGGACCGCGAGGGCATTCGCCGCCTCGCCGCCGAAACGCTCGGCCTCACCACCTCGCCCTACCGCTTCGCCGATAGCGAGGCCGAATGCCGCGCCGCCATGGAACAGATCGGCCTGCCTTGCGTCGTCAAGCCCGTCATGAGCAGTTCCGGCAAAGGCCAGTCCACCGCCCACACAGACTCCGACATCGCCGACGTCTGGGGCTATTCCCAGAGTGGCGGGCGCAGCGGCCCGTCTCGCGTCATCGTCGAGGGCTTTGTCGATTTTGATTACGAGATCACGCTGCTGACCGTGCGCTCCATCTCCGGCACACAGTTCTGCGCTCCCATCGGGCACCGCCAAGTCGGCGGCGACTATCAGGAATCCTGGCAACCCCAACCCATGAGTCCGTCTGCCCTGCAAAGCGCCCAAGCCATGGCCCACGCCGTCACCGACAACCTCGGCGGCTACGGCCTCTTCGGCGTCGAACTTTTCGTGCGTGGGGACACCGTCATCTTTTCCGAAGTTTCCCCCCGCCCGCACGACACCGGACTCGTCACCCTGATAAGCCAGAACCTTTCCGAATTCGCGCTCCACGCCCGCGCCATTCTGGGCCTGCCCATCCCCGACATCACACAACACGGCCCCGCCGCCAGTGCCGTCATCCTTGGCGACGGCCAATCGTCGGACATCACCTTCTCAGGTCTTGACCAAGCCCTCGCCCAACCCGGTACCGACCTTCGCCTGTTCGCCAAACCCACCATCTCTGGCGCCCGCCGCCTCGGCGTTGCCCTTGCCCGCGCCGACGATACGGACACCGCCCGCACCAAAGCCCTCGCCGCCGCGAACGCCGTCATAATCAACTACTAGACGTCCGCGTCACCACCGACCGCCGCCAGCAGGCTCGCATTCCCGCCTGCCGCCGTCGTATCGACGCAGACATGCTTTTCGCGTCGGCACGCCGCCTCCACGTCGCGGCCCAGCACCAGCGGCAGGATCGCCCCCTCCCGCGCGGCCAGCGCAGACCGATAGGCCCGCGCCTCGTTCGCATCCCCCCAGAACACCACCGCGCAGAACCCGTCCAGCCCGCGCAGATATTCCGGCGGCAAAACGCCATCCACCGCATGCGCGCCATCCGCACCCGGCGTGATGCGCAGCGCCGTGCAGCCCGTCAGCTCCACCAGCCCCGCCTGCATGTCCACATCCGCGCCCAGGCACAGCACCCTGCCACGCGCAAACAAACTCAACCGGTTGCTCTCGCCCGTTGGCCCCGGCATGTCGCGCGTCTCCAGCGCGCAAAGCTCGGGATCGGGCAGGGCGTCGATCGCACCTTGCGCCTCGCGCCGCGTCACCCGCCGACCCGCCAGGCGATCCGCCTCCACACGATCAGCCTTTGCAAACCTATCCAGATAATGCGGCCCGCCCGCTTTCGGCCCTGTCCCCGACAGCCCCTCGCCACCAAATGGCTGGCTCTCCACCACCGCCCCGATCTGGTTGCGGTTAACATAGACATTGCCCGCATGAATGCGGCGGCTCACCGCCTCCACCCTGTCATCGATCCGCGAATGCAGACCGAATGTCAGGCCGAATCCGGTCGCGTTCACCGCCTCCACCACATCCAGCAAATCCTCCGCCGCAAATCGCGCCACATGCAGCACGGGCCCGAACACTTCCCGCTCGACCTCACCAATGCCGCCGACTTCGATTATGGCGGGCGGCACGAAATAGCCCACTTCAGGCTCTGCCAACCGCGCCCGCAAGGTCTGGCCTTTCAGATAGGCGAACTGATCGTCCCGCGCCTCCGCCGTGATCACCGGCCCCACATCCGTGGACAGCTCCCACGGGTCGCCCATGCGCAATTCCCGCATCGCGCCTTCCAGCATCTCCAGCACGCTGTCCGCCACATCGTCCTGCACATACAGACACCGCAACGCCGAACAGCGCTGGCCCGCACTCTGGAACGCGCCCGCCACAATGTCGCGCACCGCCTGTTCCGGCAGGGCGGTCGAGTCCACGATCATCGCATTGATACCGCCTGTCTCCGCAATCAGGAACGCCGCAGGGTCCAGGTGCTTCGCCATACTCCGGTTGATCGCCTGCGCCGTGCCCGTGGATCCCGTGAACACCACCCCGTCCACCCCGGGTGCCGCGGTCAGCACGCGGCCAACCTCGGCGCCCGTCCCCGGCACGAATTGCAGCGCGCTCACCGGCACACCCGCCGCGTGCATCCACTCCACGCAGCGGTGCGCAATCAGCGGCGTCGTCTCCGCGGGCTTGGCGACCACCGCATTGCCCATGGCCAGCGCCGCCGCAATCTGCCCCGCAAAGATCGCCAGCGGGAAATTCCACGGGCTGATGGCGACCACCGTACCCGCAGGTTCCAGCTCTCCCCTGCGTTCCGCCTCGTCCGCATAATAGCGCAAAAAGTCCACGGCCTCCCGCAACTCCCCGACCACATCCAGCGCAATCTTGCCCGCCTCCCGTGCCAGCAAGGCAAAGATCTCGCCCGAATTGGCTTCCAACATATCTGCGGCCTCGCGCAACACAGCTGCCCGCTCCGCCACCGGCGCGTCCCAAGGCACCGCATCGGCAATCGCGCGGCTCGCCATATCCGCGCTCGCATCGCGCACATGACCGACCACATCCCCGGGCCGCGCAGGATTGATGACCGGGGCAGGGGGCTTGGTCTCGCCCTGGCTCACGACAATCGGTGCGGCTTCCCACACGGTCTCACGGAACGGCTCCCGCGCCGCCGCGAACGCTTCCCGCACCGACCGCTCGCGCAAGTCCCAGCCCCGGCTGTTGCGGCGCGCCCCGAACAGCTCATCCGGTAGCCGCACAGCAAAATTCGGCACCTGCGCCAACTCCTCCAACGGGTCGCGCACCACGCGCTCCACCGGCACATCCCCGTCCAGCACCTGACTCACAAAGGATGAATTCGCCCCGTTCTCCAGCAACCGCCGCACCAGATAGGCCAACAGGTCACGGTGCTCGCCCACCGGCGCATAGACGCGGCACGCCACGCGCTCTTCGCGCACCACAATCCCGTGCAACGCCTCGCCCATCCCGTGCAGGCGCTGGAACTCGAACGCCTCACGCGCCACCCCCAGTGCATCCGCCGCTTCCAGCACAAAGGCCACCGTGTGCGCATTATGCGTTGCAAATTGCGGATAGACCTCCGGCGTCGCCCGCAGCAACGCCACCGCGCCCAGCATATAGGCCGTGTCCGTTTCCGCCTTGCAGTCGAATACCGGAAAGCCGTCCACCCCATCCACTTGCGCGCGCTTGATCTCCGTGTCCCAATACGCCCCCTTCACCAGCCGCACCATGCAGCGCTCGCCAGCATTACGGGCAATTCCCGCGACCCGATCGATCGCGAAGCCCGCGCGTTTTCCGTACGCCTGCACCACCATCCCCAAGCCTCCCCAGCCGGGATTGTCGCCAATGATCGCGTCAAACACATCCAACGACAGTTCCAGCCGCTCGCTCTCCTCAGCGTCGATGTTCAGCCCCATTTTCTGCTCTGCCGCTAGCGTTGCCAGCACCCGCACCTTAGGCACCAGTTCCACCAGAACCCGCTCGCGCTGCAACTCGTCATAGCGCGGATGCAGCGCGCTCAGCTTGATGGATATGCCCGGATTTCGCCGGATGTCGGGCGACTTCGCTTGCTTGCCCAGCGTGACGATCGCCTCATAATAGCTGTCGAAATAACGCTCGGCGTCAGTCGCGGTCATCGCCGCCTCGCCCAGCATGTCATAGCTATAGGTATAGGGCGCTTCCGCCCGCTTCAGCGCGCCCGTAATCGTCTCGCCCAGCACGAATTGCCGGCCCATTTCCTTCATCGCGCGACCCACCGCCACGCGGATCACGGGCTCGCCGAGCCGTTTGACCAGACCGCGCAGCAATCCGACCGTTCCGCGCGACTCGTCCGGGCCCAACACCTTGCCCGTCAGCATCAACCCCCAGGTCGAGGCGTTCACCAACGGGCTGCTCGACTTGCCCAGATGCGCGCCCCACTCGCTCGGCGCGATCTTGTCCTCGATCAGCGCATCCACGGTTTCCGCGTCCGGCACGCGCAGCAGGGCTTCGGCCAGGCACATCAGCGCCACACCCTCATCCGTGGACAGACCGTATTCACTCAAGAAGGTTTCCATCAGGCCCGGATCGGAATTCTCGCGCAAGCGCCGCACCAGCTCCGTCGCCCGCGCGACCGCGCGCTCCCGCACGCCATCCGGGATGGTATCGCCCAAACCCATCGCGGCCAGCACGTCCTGCGGTTCCGCCCTATAGGCAGCCGTCATGTCAAATACCGGATCGCCGCCCATAAGACACATCTCCCGAAGCCAAAAACACCCACAAAGATGATGTCCCATTGGGCCTGCCCGGGGACGCCGTCAAAGCAAATTGATGGCGCGCGGTGGTCTGTCCTCAGAACTCTCCGCTTAGCTGGAATTGCAGGATCTGACCAAATGCGAAACCCGCCTCCTCGCGGCGCAGGATCGTCCCGCGGTCGCGGCGCCCATCAAACACGGCACGCTCGAAGAACTCGCTCGTGTCGAACACGTTCAGCAGGCGCACCCGCGCCTTCACCCCGCCCAGATCCTTGTGCTCGACGAAAACCCCGCCAAACGGCTTGCGGTTGCCGCTGTTTGCGATGGAAAACGTGCGGAACTGATCCGTGTTCTCGAAGTCCTCGACGAACCCGCCATAGGCCCAGTCCGTGCCCGGAATGTCGTGGCGCACACTCACCTCCCAGGCCATCTTCGTCTGCCCGCCGATCTGGCGATCAAACCCCAGCAGCGGGTCTTCCAGCGACGATCGGCGTAGGAACAGCTCTGCATCCAGTTCCGTCCCCGGTAGGCCCCACTTCTCCCCGCGCAGGCTTAAGGTAGCTTCCATGCCGTAACGTGTCGCGCTGTCCAGATTGCCGACTGCGTCACCGTCCAGCCCGACCGGGATGCGGTCAACGATATCGCTGATCTGCGCCCCGAAGACTTCGACCACCAGCGTATTGCCCTGTCCGAAATCCTTGTCGAACTCGACCGAACCGAGCCAGCTCTGCGCAGGCACGAGATTGGCATTGCCCGTGCGGCCCAGATCGTCGACCAGATCGACGCTCGCCACGAAGTCGAAGAAATTGAGCTGCCCGACCTCGCGCTCCACCCGTGCGCGGATTTTGAACGTCTCGGACGCCTTGTAGGTCGCGGCCACGAACCCCTTGGGCCGGATGAACGCCTTCGAACTCTGCCCGCCGTCCCGCATCTGCGACAGCTCCGAATATTCGACCCCGACCGAAGCCTGCAAATCCCAATTATCGCCAAAGGGACGGCTATGCGTCAGGGTCGCCTCGTAACGGTCCTCGGACACTTCGAACATGTCCGGAACGCCGCCCGGGAAGTCCGGCTCCGACTCCCGCGTGCTGAAGAGCTGCTCGATCTCCAGCGAATTGAATGCGGCTTCCGCGCCCAGCTGCCAGCTGCGCCCTTCCTTGCCCTCGCCTTTCGGTGACCAGCTATATTCCCCGCGCAAAATCGACTCCGCCTCGTCCGCTTTCTGGTCGAAACGCGACGCACCCGTGAACCCCGTCACCGGATCGAACACCGCAAAGGTATTGCGCGTCGGCGACTCCTCTCGGTTCAGGAAACCGATCGTCTTGAACGTCCCGCCAAGCAGGGGCAGCTCGTAATCCGCGCCCAGCTCCCACTCGATCTCGTCCTCGAAACTGTCCGAGCGTGTCTGCAGGATGACGTCTTCGCCCGTCCCGCTCTGGCGGAACTCGTCGACCGATCGGTTGAAATTGAAGATCGCGTATTCGCCATTGATATTCGCCGTGTGGCCCTCGCGCGGTTTCCACGTCACCTTGCCGCCGACGCCCGGCCTGTCACCGACATTGCGGATTTTCGCCAGCCGTGTCTCGAAGACCTCCCCACTCGCCGTGCTTCGCGTCTCGACCCCGTCTGCACCCCCACGGAAGGAAAAGTCCCGCGCAAAGGCCGACCAGTCCAGATTGCCGCCCATGAGATCTGTTGTCCCGGATATATTGACCCGCCCATTGTTCCACAACGGCTGACGACCGGGCCGGAATTCCGGATTCCACTCCCACGACCCGCTGAATGCGCTGGGTCGCGTCTCGATATCGGCGACCTGTCCGGACAGGCCCGGAATATCCAGCGACGCCCCGTCCACAATCCGGATGGCCACCACATTGCTCGCCAAGAGCTGGCGCAGCTCATCGAAAACATCCGCCTTACCTGTCAGGCGTTCGCCATTGATCAGCACATTCGCGCCCCCCTGGCCCAGACCGCGCCGGCCTTGGTCGCCCGAATTGATCGCAAAACCCGGCACCTGGGTCACCATGTCCAGCGCCGTGCGCGGCGCGTATTGGTCGAAAAAGGCAGGCAGGTACGTGTTCTTTACCTGTGCTTGTGCGGCGGTGTCCGTGGCCTGTACCTGACCATGCGCACCCAAGGGCAGCGCCAAAATCAGGCAAGGCGATAGCGTGGCGGTCAAAAGCCGCTTGGTCGAAATTCTCATGATAATCCTCTTGTCGGGGCGCCCGGCTATACTGCCGGGTTCACGCCCGGTCTCTCTCTAGTCACTGGATGTCGGGCTAATCCTTGAAATTAAACGTCGTGCGACTGTCGCCATTCCGGAAATCCAGGGATGCGCTCGTGTCATCCATATCCAGGCTCAACTCGGTGTCGGCATCGACCCCGAAATGGTCCAGCAACTCCATATAGTGCTCGCGCATCTTCCCCGACAGGCGACGGCCATTGACCGTCAGCGTGTTTCGGCGGCGCTTCAGCGTAAAGGCGTTATCGCTCAGCGCGATCAGCCCGTCCTCGCGCAAGGCATCCAACATCTGCCCTCGCAGATCGTCCAGCTGGAAACTGCGTCCATTGAGGGTGATGGTGTTGGACTCATGGTCGTGATGGACGTTGGGCGCTTCCAGTGGGTGGGGGTGGGAGTGACGCTCGACATGGGCATGGCGTTCTGTCAGTTCACGCGCCTCTTTTCTCAGGCGTTCAGTGGTCTTGCGACCTTCCGCCCTGGCCCGTGACGCCTCCGCCCGGGCTTCGGCCCTAAGGTGCTCGGCAGCTCTGGCCTCGCGAGCCTCCAGCGCGGCCAACCGGCCCTGTTCCCTCGCCTTGCGCGCCTCACGTCTCGCCTCGCCGGAGGCACGGCGGGCATCCTTGCGCAGCATTTCCGCGGACTGGGCATTTTCCTTGGCTTTCAGCACCGCGATCGCGCGCTCGACCCTGCTCAGGGCCTGACCGTCGATCTCGCGCCGCTCGGCGGCGAACTCGGCCTGCGCTTCCGCCGCCAGCACGCCCGGCAGGATGGAGCTCACCACGGCTTCGGCGACATTCATGCCGAACGCCTCGCCTGCTGCCGTGACGTCCTCGCGGGTCAGGCCCAGCGCGGCCAGCTCGGCATCGCTCATATCATCGAGCTCTTCCAGGCGGTCGCCCTCGTCCTCGATGGACTCGGCCCAGGCCTCCATGCGGGTCTCAAAACCCTCGCCCCAGACTTCCATGCGGCTCTCGAAATTCTCGCCGAAGCTCTCCTCGACATTCTCGCCAAATGTTTCGCCCCATTCTTCCATGGCCTCGCCCCAGGCTTCCATGCGGGCTTCGAATCCCGGTGTGTCGCGGTTGATTTCGGGAACGGGCGGCATTGGCGGCACAGCCCCGGCCATTCCGCCCAGAAGCTCACCAAGAATAGGCATGGGAGGGATTTCGGGCACAGGCGGCATGGCAGGCACAGGCGGCACGGGCGGAAAAGGCGGCACAACATCCGCCATCACAACCGTATCGTCCAACATATAGGCGGGCGTTCCTTCCGGATGCGGATGCGCCCAGCTGCTCGACGCAAACACGGTCGATCCGACCAGCACAGCTGAAATCGCGATCGCAGACACTTTGTCCAGACCGCGCGCCTGCACGGGCCGCCCAACCAGCCGCTCCAATCGCGCTACCAGCGGGCCACTTTTTGCCGCCATTGCCAGGCTTGGCGCCAGGCTCAGGCGCAGCGCCGCAAGGCCCTTGGCCAGATCCGTCGCATTGCCGGAGGCCTGCACCGCGAAATCGTCACAGGCCTGCTCGCGGTCTTCATTGACCAGTCGCGACATCAACAGTACCGCCGGATTGAAATAGAGCGTCGTGCGGATCGCCGTCTGGATCAGCCCGACCACGAAGTCATGCCGCCGGATATGCGCAATCTCGTGCAGCAATACCGCCTCCACCTGCGCGGCAGGCAGGCCCGTCAGGAAGCCCGCCGGCACCAGCACGATGGGCTTGAGCGTGCCTAGCGTCACAGGACTTTCCACGAGTGCGGAGACGCGAAGCCGGATGTTGGTCGCCACGTTCGAGCGTTCCACCAGCTGTGCAAAGCGCGCCGTCCAGTCGCCTTCCGGCGCGGACAGGCCCAGCGTCGCGTAACAGCGCGTCTTCGCCCAGGCATACATGCATTGCAGGCTCAGCGCGAAAAAGCCGACCGCCCAGAACAGGCCGAGAAAGGGAATCGTCGCGGCCCAGTCGAAAGATGCTGCCGAGGGTGACACGCCGCCAGATACGCTATTTTGCGCTCCCACTGCGATGCCTGCCCCATTTAATTCACCGATGTTCAGGCCGATTGTCCCGCCCGCGACACCCGCGTCGCTGCCGATCAACCAGGCAAGCGTGCCGAGAAACGCCGTAAACGTCACGGCGAGACCTGTGATCCCCGCCAGATAGGCCACATGCGGTCGGCTGGGCCCGGCAAGTTTGCGCACGACCAGCACTGCCAAGAGGACGATCACGCCCTGCCACAGACTGTGGACCACGGCCCAGCCCAGATGTTCGAGAAGGTTTGCGTAAGGGCTCATGATGTCTCTCTCTTTTATCTATTCGTCTTCCGCTGACTCGATGTCGTCGAGCAGGGCGCGAATTTTTGCGATATCGTCGGCAGATGTCTTGTCCGTGCCGAGCGCGTGCATGACCAGATCCGGCACGGAATTGTCGAAGGCCGTCTGCACGAAGCGGTCGAACAGGCGCGACTTGGTCGCGCTTTCCTCGACGGCTGCCGAATAGTCATAGGATTTCCCCTCGCCCTTGGTGCGGCTGACGAGTCCCTTGTCCAGCATACGCTGGATCTGTTTCAGCGTAGTCGTATAGCCGACCGTCTTGGTTTCGCTCAGGATGTCGTGAACAGTCTTCACGCTCGCTGGCTGATGTTCCCACAAGACTTGCAGGATGGCTGTCTCGGCTTCTGAGGGTTTACGCTTGATCATAATGAATCGATAAACGACACCTGTCGTGATGGCAAGCATAAAATACGACAACTGTCGGAATAAAGTTTCGCGACTGAACCTGTACCGTCTGCAACCCCTGATTCTTGGGATGGGCAGCCGTGCCTAAATTTCGCACATGCCTGGTGTGGGACTCACCCCACGGGTGGAGTTTTCAATGACCAATTCCCGCCCGCGCAAGCTCTTGCGCGCCGGCTCGCTCTCCTGCCTGTCCGGTGCCCCCGCATCCGACCCGGCTTTTGCCTCCGTTCTCGTGCCGGACACGCCCTATCGCGCAGACATGATGATCATATCCGACGCCGCCCGGGGCGCAGAGACCATGCGCGACTTGACGGGCTCGGTGACAGGGCAGGGCGCCGCCAGTGCCGAGGCCGAACGCATCCAGCGCGACGTCATGGGACAGGTGGGCGGCGTCATTTCCGGCGGCTAGGATTGCGAAACCCGCGAAGAAGAAATTTTCGAGGAAGCCGGGTGTGAGGCGGCTGGCAATGGCGGCAATCTCACGCCCTCCCAGCAAAGGTATCATGAGGACGAACTCGGCAAGATCATGGCCCGCGCGATCGGCGTTGATGTCTCGACCATAAAATAGCTGACCCCGCCCACCCCGCGCGTTAGGTGTGCGGGGTGAGCTCCCCTTATGCACTCCGCGGCAAACGCATCTTCGTCGCCGGACATAACGGTATGGTCGGGCGCGCGCTGCAATTGCGGCTGGAGGCCGAAGACTGCGAAGTCCTCACAGTCAACCGCGCGGAACTCGATCTGCGGCGTGGCCGCAAGACCCGCAAATGGTTCAAGCGCGAGCGCCCCGACGCCGTCATCATGGCCGCCGCCACCGTGGGCGGCATCCACGCCAATGCCACGCGCCCGGCGGACTTCCTCTTCGACAACCTCACCATGAGTGCCAGCGTCATCCACGCCGCCCACCGCGAAGGCGTCGAAAAACTTCTCTATCTCGGCAGCTCCTGCATCTACCCGCGCGAAGCGAGCCAGCCCATCCACGAAGGCGCACTCCTGTCCGGCCCGCTTGAACCCACAAACGCCCCCTATGCCATCGCCAAGATCGCCGGGCTCAGCCTCGCGCGCGCATTGCGCGAACAGCACGGCCACGACTTCATCTCCGCCATGCCGACCAATCTCTACGGCCCGTGGGACAATTTCCACCCTACCGACAGCCACGTCATTCCCGGGCTTTTGCGCCGCGCGAATGAGCGCAAAGTCGCGGGCGAGCGCGACCTGCCCATCTGGGGCACGGGAACGCCGCGCCGCGAATTCCTCCATGTCTTCGACTGCGCCGACGCCCTCGTCACCATCCTCAAATCCTATAGCGCGGCGGAGCCCATCAATGTCGGCACGGGCGAGGACATCGCCATCGCCGATCTCGCCCGCCTTGTCATGGACGTCACCGGTCTCCCCGGCGGCCTCGTGACCGACCCCACCCAGCCCGACGGCACGCCGCTCAAGCGCCTCGACGTTTCGCGGCTCCACGCCCTCGGTTGGTCGCCCTCGGTCACACTCCGCGACGGCCTCGCCTCGACCTATGCGTGGTTCACCGACAATTATTCGAAAGCCCGCACATGAGCGCCCCTCGCAAGCCCCCTCTCGAAGGCATCCGCGTCATCGAACTCGCCGGGATCGGCCCCGGCCCGCACGCCGCGCAAGTGTTGCGCGATATGGGCGCGGACGTCATCCGTATCTCGCGCCCGGGCGGAACGTCCTCCGTGCCCTTCATCGCCGACCGCGGAAAGCGAAGCCTTACACTCGATCTTCGTCAGGACGGCGCGGCGCAGGTCGTGCGCGATCTCTGCAAGAGCGCCGACATCCTGATCGAGGGCAACCGCCCCGGCGTCACCGAACGCCTCGGTGTCGGCCCCGCCGACTGCCACACCGCCAACCCCGCCCTTATCTATGGCCGCATGACGGGTTGGGGCCAGACCGGCCCCTGGGCCAGTATGGCGGGACACGATATCAACTACATCTCCATTACCGGCGCGCTGGCGGGCATCGGGGCGGCGGACGCCCCCCCGCCGCCGCCACTCAACATGATCGGTGATTTCGGCGGCGGATCCATGTTTCTGGTCGCGGGTGTCCTCGCCGCCCTCATTCGCGCCAAAACCAGCGGGCAGGGCGATGTCGTCGATGCCGCCATTGTCGACGGTACACATCATTCCATGAGCATTATCCACGCCCTCGCAGCCCTTGGCCAGTGGAGCCCTGCGCGCGAAAGCAACCTCCTCGACGGCGCGGCCCCCTTCTATCGGTGCTACACATGCGCAGACGGACACTTCATCGCGGTCGGCTGTATAGAGCCGCAATTCTTTGCCGAGATGTTGCGCTTGCTCGACATCGCTTCCGATGACTTCGCTTCCGATGACTTCGGCCCGCAAAACGACCGCGCACGCTGGCCCGCCCAGCATCAAACGCTGGAAGCCACCTTCGCCAGCCAGTCCCGAAATCACTGGGCCGCGCTGTTTGACGGCACAGACGCTTGCGTCACCCCTGTCCTCGACTATGTCGAGGCCGCCGCCCATCCGCACAACGTCGCCCGCGATGCGCTCACCCAATCCGGCCCCTTCACCCATCCGGCCCCCGCGCCGCGCTTTGGAACACCCATAGCACCGGCAACCGATATAGCGGCTGCCGGAAGCGATAGCGCCGCCATCCTTCAGGAACTTGGCTACGACGCTGCCACTCTCGCCCGCCTGAAAGCCTCCGGCGCCATTCCTGCCAGTGTCCAAACGCATGGATAGCCCCCAGACCCTTCAGGGCCTCGTGACCTATCTTCGCACACAAGCGGGGGAGCCCGAAGACCTAACAGGCACGGAAACCAGGGACGCGAAGGATGGTAAGGTCAGCCTCGCCGACGTGCTCGACCATCTGGGCGGCAGTGCCCACGCCCCGGTCATCTTCACCCTCGCCCTGCCCATGGTCATCCCCATGCCACCGGGCCTGCCAACGGTCGCGGGCCTGCTGATCGCGCTCATGGCCGCGCTGTGGTTGACGGGTCGCCAAGGCCGCGCCCTCCCGGCTCGCATTGGGCGCGCACGGCTCAGCGCCTCGCGTCTCGCCAAATGGATTGCGCGCCTTGACCGCTGGCTCGACCCGCTCTCCG
>Ga0115029_1000206_pt1 | contig 67269 bp, 54 predicted proteins | sample SidtaG_3_FD_87297 | JGI IMG/M metagenome (GOLD analysis project Ga0115029, IMG submission 87297) | Marine algal microbial communities from Sidmouth, United Kingdom - Sidmouth_Asex1 metaG | ecosystem: Host-associated > Algae > Red algae > Unclassified | place: Sidmouth, United Kingdom | collected... | reverse complement strand
GACCGTGCCGAGGAAGAAGTGGAAGACGCCACCGACGACGATCCCGCCCATCAGCGCGGGCATGCCGAACTGGATCGCGATCGGGATCATGATCGGGATGAACGCGAAGCTCGTGCCCTGCACGATCGGCAGCTTCGCACCGATCGGGCCGAGGGTGACGGTCTGCAGGAGGGTCGCGAAGCCGGCGAACACCATCGACATCTGGATCATGTAGATCATGTCGGAGATGTCGGCCGAACCGAAACCGAAGCCGGCCGCCCCGGCGACGATGATCGCGGGGGTGACGTTGCTGACGAACATCGCCAGCACGTGCTGGATGCCGAGCGGCGCTCCCCTGAGGAAGCCGGGGAAGTAGTTCGGGTCGCGCATCTGTGCCGGCGTCATGCCGGCTTCGGTCCTGGCCATGGGTCGGTCCTCGGTCGGTCGTGCGGAGTGGGCGGGTTCTGGACGATCAGATCATGCGGAATCGGGTCGCGACCCGACGAACGCCTCGAGCCTGAATCGCGCGATGCGGTCGATCTCGGCGAGCGCCGTGTGCCACTCGGTCGACTCGTCGTTGCCGAGGCGGTGCTCGAACGCCGCGAGAATGGCCGGGCGATCGGCGCCACGGACGGCCAGAACGAACGGGAAGCCGAAACGCTCGCGGTAGGCGGCGTTCGCCTTCCGAAAGCGATCCAGCTCCTCGGACGTGCAGCGATCCAGTCCGGCGCTCGACTGCTCCGCCGTGGAATCGTCGGTCAGGGCGCCGGCCAGTGCCGCGGCGCCGACGAGATCGGGATGAGCGCGGATCAGCGCGAGCTTCGCCGCGTCGTCCGCCGACGCCAGCGTCGCCGCGAGGACCGAGGCGAGCGCATCCGCCTCGGCGCTCGAACGCAGCTCCCCGGCCGGATCCCGATCGATCTCCGACAGGAAACCGGGCAACGCGCCGCTATCGTGGGTGCGCTCGGCCACCCAGGGCGAATGCTCGTAGACGCCACCGAAGCGGGCCACGAAGGCCTCTCGATTCACTCGGTTCATGTCCTCGTCCGCTTCGTGCCGAATGGCGTTCCGGCAAATCACATGTCTCGGAACGGAACGGATCATTGCATGATTGTCGACAATATGCAAACATCATTGTCGACAATTTATCAGCTCACGATGCGGAGCATTCATGGGACGCCTCACCACACACGTACTGGACACCTCGCGCGGCCTGCCCGCTGTGGGCATGGCGCTCTCGCTGTACCGGATCGACGGCGAGCGCGGTCGGCGGCTCGCAACGTCGCGGACCGACGACGACGGGCGTTGTGCCGCGCCGTTGCTCGACGGAGACGCCTTCACCGCCGACGAGTACGAGATCCGCTTCGCCGTCGGCGACTATCTGGCGCGAACCGGCCAGCGGAACGCCGACGAGAACGATCCGGCCTTCCTCGATACCGTCGTCATCCGCTTCGGCGTCGCCTCGCCGGACGAGCATTACCATGTGCCCTTGCTCGTCTCACCCTTCGCCTACTCCACCTACCGCGGAAGCTGACCCATGGAAGGCTACGTTCTCGAATGGCTCGGCCTGCTCGGCCGCTGGGTGCACCTGGTCACCGGCATCGCCTGGATCGGCGCCTCGTTCTACTTCGTCTGGCTCGACAACCACCTCGAGACGCCGACCGACGCGGCCGCCCGCGAACGCGGCGTCGGCGGCGAGCTCTGGGCCGTGCACGGGGGCGGCTTCTACAACGCGCAGAAATACACCAACGGTGTCCCCACGTTGCCGGGCAACCTGCACTGGTTCAAGTGGGAGGCCTACACCACGCTGATCACCGGCGCGTTCCTGCTCGCGCTGATCTACTGGTACCAGGCCGAGATCTACCTGATCGATCCGAGCGTCATGGCGCTTTCCAAGCCCGTCGCGATCGGACTCGGCATCCTCACCCTCGCCGGCGGCTGGCTCGGCTACGACGCGCTGTGCCGCTCGAGGCTCGGACGGAACGAGAACGCGATGGCCGCCCTCCTCCTCGTCGCCCTGACCGTCGTCGCCTGGGCACTGTGCGCGGTCTTCAGCGGTCGCGGCGCCTACATGCACTTCGGCGCGATGCTCGGCACGATCATGGTCGCCAACGTGTTCTTCGTCATCATGCCCGGGCAGCGGGCCATGGTGGCCGCGGCCGAACAGGGCGAGCAGCCCGACCCCGTCCACGGCATCCGCGCCAAGCAGCGCTCGGTGCACAACACCTACTTCACCCTGCCGGTGCTGTTCGTCATGATCAGCAACCACTACGCGATGACCTGGGGCCACGAGTACAACTGGCTGATCCTGATCGCCATGTCGGTGGCCGGCGCGCTGATCCGCGTGCACTTCGTCAAGGCGCACTTCGGCAAGCCTTCGCCGGTGCCCGCGGGGGTCGCGGCCGCGCTGCTCGCGGGCGTGGTGTTCGCCATCGCGCCGCGCCCACCGGCCGTCGCCGACCCGGCCGTGGCCGGCGGCGAGGCGCTCGCGCCGGTCGTGCTCGCCGACGCGCACGCGATCGTGGTGGAGCGCTGCGCGTCCTGCCACGCGAACGCGCCCGCGCACCCGGGCTTCTCGGCGCCACCGGTGGGGATCGTGTTCGAGAGCGAACGGGACACGCTCGCGCAGGCCGCCGCCATCCACCAGCAGGCGGTGGTGACGAAGGCGATGCCGCTCGGCAACCTCACCGGCATCACCGACGAGGAGCGGGCGACGCTCGATCGCTGGTACCGCGAGTCGCCGGTCGCCGCGGCGAACTGACGGTGGACGCCCGTCCTCCCGGACGTCCGGTGGAAATCTCCATCGAGCGGCTCGACGCGGCCGCCTTCGCGCCGTTCGGCGACGTGATCGCGTTGCGTGACGAGCCGTCCGTCATGATCAACCGCGGTCGCTGCGCCCGTCACCACGATCTCGCCGCGCTGGACTTCGTCGACGGCGGCACGGCCGGCATCAGCCTGTTCGACGGCACGCCCTACGCGCTCCCGCACGCGCTCGACCTGGTCGAGCGACACCCGCTCGGCAGCCAGGCGTTCCTGCCGATGTCGGCGACCCCCTTCCTCGTGATCTGCTGCGAGGACGCGCACGGCGTGCCGGTGCGTCCGCGCGCGTGGGTGACGAACGGCCGTCAGGGCGTCAACTACGCGCGCGGCACCTGGCACGGCGTGCTGACGCCGATCCGGCGCCCGGCCGTGTTCGCGGTCGTCGACCGGATCGGCGGCGACGGCTCGAACCTGGAGGAGTACGCGCTCGAGCCCGCCGTGCGGATCGTCGACACGCACGGCCTGACCGACGCGTCGACCCGCTGATCGCGGCCGCGCCCGCACACGAGAATTCACCGAGAGGTCCGCCGATGACGACGACTCCCTACCCCCGCGACCTCGTCGGCCACGGCCGGACTCCGCCCGACCCGCGCTGGCCCGACGACGCGGCGATCGCCGTGCAGTTCGTCATCAACGTGGAGGAGGGGGGGGAGAACAACATCCTGCACGGCGACGCGGCTTCCGAGGCCTTCCTGTCCGAGATCGTCGGCGCGGCGGCCTGGCCCGGCCAGCGTCACATGAACATGGAATCGATCTACGAGTACGGCGCGCGCGCCGGCTTCTGGCGCCTGTACCGGTTGTTCACCGAGCGCGCGATGCCGGTGACGGTGTTCGGCGTCGCGACCGCGCTCGCGCGGGTGCCCGAGGCGGTCGCCGCGATGCGCGAGGCCGACTGGGAGATCGCCACGCACGGACTCAGGTGGATCGATTACAAGGACCATTCGCGGGAGGCCGAGGCGGCGGATCTCGACGCGGCGATCGACCTGCACCTGAGTCTCGTCGGAGAGCGCCCGAGCGGGGTCTACATCGGACGCACGTCGGAGCACACGCAGGATCTCTGCGCGGCGCGCGAGCACTTCGAGTACTCGGCCGACACCTACGCCGACGAGCTGCCGTACTGGCGCGCCTCGCCGTCGGGCCCCCAGCTCATGGTGCCGTACACGCTCGACGCCAACGACATGCGCTTCGCGACCCCGCAGGGGTTCAACTCGGGCGATCAGTTCTTCGCCTACCTCCGCGACAGCTTCGACCTGCTGCACGCCGAGGGCGTGGCGGGTCATCCGAAGATGATGTCGATCGGTCTGCACTCGCGCCTCGTCGGCCGCCCCGGACGCGCCGCGGCCCTCGCCCGCTTTCTCGATCACGTGGCGAGCCACGAACGGGTCTGGGTCACGCGGCGCATCGACATCGCCCGCCACTGGCGGCGCGTTCACCCGCCGGCCTGACACCGCTCGGCGCGCGTTCCGGACAGGCGTGCTCGTCATCCGGGCTCCGAACGTCAGCCCCGTCGGTGAACGGGCAATCCGTCGAAGGCCCGGGCGAGCGGATCGCCGGAGGCGATGCCGCCGGTATCGAGCGATGCCTCCAGCGCGTCGAAGTGCGCACCCAGGGCCGCCAGGGCGGCAGCCTTCTCACCGCGCGCGACGACATCGAACAACGCGAGGCGCGAACGCCATCCGCAGTAGCTCGACGACGTCCGCGCGTAGACCGTGACCGCGAGCGCCGTCTGCGGGACGAGCCGCCCGAGGGACGCGGCCAACGCGGGGTGGGCGGCGAGATCCGCGAGCGCGAGGTGCTGCTCGCAGCCGAGCCGCTGCGCCACGCCATCGCGGCCGCCGGCGAGGTGCTCGCCCTCCTCGCGGGCGAGCGCGCCCAGCGGCTCGAACACCGCCGGCTCGATCCGTCCGTCGCGCAGTCGCCCGATGGTGCGTTCGAGCAGCGCGCCCTCGATGACGCGACGTGCGTCGACGATGCCGGCGACGGCATCGGCGGCCGGCGCCGTCACCTGCGAGCCACGGTTCGCGTGCGATTCGACCACACCGATCTGCTCAAGCCGCAGCAGAGCCTGGCGAACCGCGGTGCGGCCCACGCCGAACAGACTCGCGAGCGCCACCTCCTGCAGCCGCGCACCGGGTAGCAGGCGCCGTGCGAGGATCGCGTCGAACAGCTGCCGGTAGGCGAACTCGCCACCGGTCAGCGACGATGCGTCGGCCAACATCTCGAGACCGAATCCCGCTCGGTAGCCGGGCGTCGTCGCATCGCTCGCATCGCTCATGCGACGAGTCTTGCAGTCTCGTCGGCGCATCGCAAGCCGGCCGGAACGCATCGCCGCGCGGCTCCCCGCCGACCCGCCGATGACCCGTGACACGGCAACCGCGGACGGATCGCCCGCGCGCACGTCCACTTCACGCCAGCGGCGTCGCGACCGCCGCGCCACGTCGGCGGGCGGCGCGCAGCACGAACAGGTTGCCGGCGAGCGCGAGCGCGACGCCCCCGACGGCGAGCGGCGTCCACGTGTAGCCCTCGACCACGGTCGAGAGGAGCAGCGCGAGGACCGGGAACATCACCGTCGCGTAGGCCGCACGCGCGGCACCGATACTCCGCACCAGGTTCAGGTAGGCCCAGAAGGCGAGCACCGTCGAGACGAGTGTCAGGAACAGGAGCGACACCGTGTAGGGGATCGCGACGTCGTAGACGAACGGGTAGCCCGCCACGGCCGACAGCACGGCGCTCCATGCCGCGCCATAGGCCATGCCCCAGGCCGATGCCGACATCAGCGGCGTGTCGCGCGCGCTGAGCGCCTGGCTGATCTGGTTGCCGATGCAGAACGACAGCGTGCCGCAGAGGCAGAGCGCGAGGCCGAGCCCGCCCGCGCCGCCGTCGGCGAGCGTCGGCCAGTAGAGCATCACGATGCCGCTCGCCCCGAGCGCCGTGCCGAACCGGCGGCGCGGACCGGCGAGGTCGCCGCGCAGGGCACCGATCGCGAGGTTGCCGATCGAGGCGAGCGAGAACACCACGGCGAGCAACCCGGAGACCAGCATCGTCGAGGCGTAGTAAAAGAAGATGAAGTTGGTCGAGAACAGGAACACGCCGAGCAGCGCGAAGGCGCCGTGCGCGCGCCAGCCGAACCGCAGCCGCCCGCCCGACACGACGACGATGGCGAACATCAGCGCCGCGGCGAGCAGGAAGCGCCAGCAGATCGTGACCGGCGGGGAGACCGAATAGGCGGAGTTGACCTTCAGCGCGTACCACGAGGCCGACCACGCGAACACCGTCGTGACGTAGAGCAGCAGGTCACGCCGCGTGAAGGCGGCTTCGTCGGCAACCCCGTCGACACCCTGTCCGGCAGGAGCGCCCGGCGGCGTCATGGTCGGGGCTCCGGCGAGAGTCGTGGCGTGTCACCGAGCGCGATGGACGGCATGCCCAGTGTGACCGGGCGCCGGCGAACCGACCGCCGGGAGGCCCGCGGACGGGACGGCGGCACGTGCCGATCCCCGTCGGCATTTTTCCGTTTCGACGCGCACGACTGAAGGGCGAACGGAAAACCTTTTCGAATCATGCACATGGAATTTTTCACGAAAAAGGAAAACGATTTTCTGAAAAAATTGAAACGGCGCGGTGAGCGGTCCATCATGGACCCCGTCACCGCCAGCGCGAGGTCGATCGCCATGTCCGAGCAGAATCCCGTCTTCATTCCCGGTCCGACGAACATCCCCGAGCGACTGCTCAGGGCGATGCACGTCGGCACCCGCGACCACCGCGCCCCGGACTTCGTCGACACCTTCGCCCCCGTCCTCGAGGACACGAAGGCGGTGTTCGGCACGACGCGCGGCAAGGTCCTGATGTTTCCGGCCAGCGGCACCGGCGGCTGGGAGGCGGCGATCACCAACACGCTCTCCCCCGGAGACGCCGTGCTGATCGCCCGCTACGGCATGTTCTCGCACCGCTGGATCGAGCTCTGCGAGCGGCACGGGCTGGACGTCCGCGTCGTCGACTGCACCTGGGGTGACGGCGCGCCGGCCGCGCGCTTCGGCGAGATCCTCGCCGCGGATACCGACCACGCCATCAAGGCGGTGCTGGTCACCCACAACGAGACGGCGACCGGCGTGAGGAGCGACATCGCCGCCGTGCGTCGCGCGATGGACGGCGCACGATCGGGCGGTTCGGAGTCCGGCCACCCGGGGTCCGGCCACCCGGGGTCCGGCCACCCGGCGCTGCTGCTCGTCGACTGCGTCAGCTCGCTCGGCTCGATGGAGTTCCGCATGGACGACTGGGGCGTCGACATCGCCGTCGCCGGCTCCCAGAAGGGCTTCATGCTGCACACCGGTCTCGCGATCCTCGGCGTCAGCGAGAAGGCGTTCGCGGCGGGCGCCACGGCGACGCTGCCGCGCACCTTCTTTTCCTTCGAGGACATGGCCGGGGCCAACGCCTCGGGTGGCTTCCCGTACACGCCCCCGCTGCCGCTGATCCTCGGCATGAGCGAGAGCCTGAAGATGCTCGCCGAGGAGGGGCTCGACAACGTCTACGCCCGTCACACCCGGCTCGCCACCGGCGTGCGCCACGCGGTACGTGCCTGGGGTCTGTCGCTCTGCGCCACCTCGCCGGAGCTCTACTCGGACACGGTCAGCTGCATCCGCGTCCCCGACGGCTTCGACAGCAACGTGCTGACCGATCACGCCTATGCGGCGTACGGCGTGTCGTTCGGCATCGGTCTCGGCGAGATGAACGGCAAGGCCTTCCGCATCGGACACCTCGGAGCCCTGACCGACGTGATGGTGCTGTCGGGTCTCGGCGCGATCGAGATGGCGATGGCCGACCTCGACTACCCGATCGCGCTCGGCTCGGGCGTGGCCGCGGCGCAGGAGCACTACCGGCACACCCGCGCCGACGCGCTCGTGCGGGCGGCGTGAGGCGGAACGAGGAGCGGAGATGAACGCGATCAGTGGTGACGGCCTCGCGGCCGACGGGCAGCGCATCCCGACCTTCGAGGACGTGCGCGCCGCGCACGCGCGCATCGCGCCGCACATACACCGCACGCCGGTGCTGACGTCGAGCTACCTGAACGAGCTGATCGGCGCCGAGCTCTTCTTCAAGTGCGAGAACTTCCAGAAGGCCGGTGCCTTCAAGGTGCGCGGCGCCTGCAACGCCGTGTTCGGGCTGGACGACGCCACGGCCGCGAAGGGCGTCGCGACGCACTCGTCCGGCAACCACGCGCTGTCGCTCTCCTACGCCGCCGGTCGACGCGGCATACCGGCCACCGTGGTCATGCCGCGTACCGCGCCGGAGGCGAAGAAGGCGGCCGTGCGTGGCTACGGCGGCACGATCGTGGAGTGCGAACCGTCCACGTCGTCACGCGAGGCGACGTTCGCCGAGGTCGCCGAGCGCACCGGCGCCGACTTCGTGCACCCGTACAACGATCCGCGGGTCATCGCCGGTCAGGCCACCTGCTCGCTCGAGCTGACCGAGCAGGTGGACGGGCTCGACACCGTGGTCGCCCCGATCGGCGGCGGCGGGATGATCTCGGGCACCTGCCTGACGCTCTCGACACTGCATCCCGACATCGAGATCATCGCCGCGGAGCCGCTCGAGGCCGACGACGCGGCACGCTCCCTCGCCGCCGGTCACATCATCGCCGACGACGCGCCGGTCACCGTCGCCGACGGTCTCAAGGTGCCGTTGAAGGAGCTGACCTGGCACTTCGTCTCGAACCACGTCGGCGACATCCTGACGGCGACCGAGGAGGAGATCGTCGCGGCGATGCTCCTGACCTGGCAGCGCATGAAGATCGTCATCGAGCCGAGCTGCGCGGTGCCGCTCGCGATCCTGATCAAGCATCGCGAGCGCTTCGTCGGCCGCCGCATCGGCGTCGTCATCACCGGCGGCAACGTCGACATGAAGAACCTTCCCTGGAACTGAGCGCCGGGCTCTCGCCCCCGCTCGCCCACCCTATCCCCGCACGAGGAGCGATCACCATGAACGCAGTGATGAAACCCGCCGACCCGGCCGATCACGAGGTCGGTTACGACATTCCCGCTTCCGTCGGCATGAACGTCGCCGACGTCCAGACGCCCTGCCTGCTGGTCGACCTGGACGCGTTCGAGAAGAACGTCCGGACGATGCGCGATCTCTGCCGCGAGATGGGCGTGCGCCACCGCGTGCACGGCAAGATGCACAAGTCCAACGACGTGGCGCTGTATCAGATGGAGCACGGCGACGCGGTCGGCGTTTGCTGCCAGAAGGTCTCGGAGGCGGAGTCGTTCGCGCGCGGCGGCATCAAGGACGTGCTCGTCTCCAACCAGGTGCGCGACCCGGCGAAGATCGACCGGCTCGCCCGCCTGCCGAGGCTCGCCCGGACGATCGTCTGCATCGACGACATGGACAACGTCGCCGAGTTGTCGGAGGCGGCCGGGAAGCACGGCACGACGATCGAGGTGCTGGTCGAGATCGACTGCGGCGCCGGACGCTGCGGCGTGCGGTCGGGACAACCGGTGGTCGACCTGGCGAAGGCGGTCGATGCCGCGCCGGGACTGACGTTCTCGGGCATCCAGGCGTACCAGGGCGCGGCCCAGCACATGGAGAGCTACGAGCAGCGCAGGGAGAAGATCCAGGGCGCGATCGACATGGTGAAGGAGTCGGTCGACATGCTGAAGGCCGAGGGGCTCGACTGCGACATCGTCGGTGGTGGCGGCACCGGCACCTACTACTTCGAGGGCGGCTCGAAGGTCTACAACGAGCTGCAGTGCGGCTCCTACGCGTTCATGGACGCCGACTACCAGCGCGTCAGGGACGAGCGCGGCAATCACATCTCCGAGTTCGACAACGCGCTGTTCCTCTACACCTCGGTCATGAGCCACGCGAAGGCGGACAAGGCGATCTGCGACGCGGGGCTGAAGGCGCAGTCGGTCGACAGCGGCCTGCCCGTCGTGTTCGGACGCGACGACGTCGAGTACGTGAAGTGCTCGGACGAGCACGGCGTGATCAGCGATCCCGACGGCGTGCTCAGGGTCAACGACAAGCTGAAGCTCGTTCCCGGTCATTGCGATCCGACCTGCAACGTGCACGACTGGTACGTCGGCTACCGCGGCGACAAGGTCGAGGTCCTGTGGCCGGTCACGGCGCGCGGCCTGGCCTACTAGCGCGTCCGAAAGTCCCGCCTCGATCCTTCCGCGACCCGCGATCCGCTCGAGCAGCGGGCGGGCCGGAGGATCGTCGCCCCACCCGCTCGATCCACCCCGTCAGTCCGTCGGAGAACTTCATGCAGCAGCAACAGGGAGCGCCGGACGGCGCCCGCGTCCGCATCGTCTCGGAGGCGTCGTGCGAGGAGCTCGTGACGCGCGACGTCGCGTTCGACGCGGTGCAGTCGGTGTTCGCCGCGATGGCGCGGGGCGAGGCGCGCAACTTCCCGGTGGTGCGCGAGACCCTCGGGCACGCCGATGCCGTCTACGGTTTCAAGTCGGGGTTCGATCGCGCGGGCCGCGCGCTCGGGCTGAAGGCGGGCGGCTACTGGCCGGGCAACGCCGCGAAGGGCCTGACCAACCACCAGTCGACGGTCTGCCTGTTCGACCCGGACACCGGCAGGCTCGCCGCGCTGGTGGCGGGCAACTACCTGACGGCGGTGCGCACGGCCGCCTCGAGCGCGGTCTCGATCGAGCACCTCGCCCGCCGCGACGCGAAGACGCTCGGGATGATCGGTGCGGGCCACCAGTCCGCGTTCCAGCTGCGTGCCGCGGTCGAGCGCCGCGCCTTCGAGCGCGTGCTCGCCTGGAACCCGCATCCGGAGATGCTGCCGCGACTCGAGGCGGTCGCCACCGAGCTCGGTCTCGCGTTCGAGGCGGTCGGACGCGAGGCGCTCTGCGCCGAGTCCGACGCGATCATCACCATCACCTCGGCGTTCGAGCCGCTCCTGCAACGCGACTGGATCCGACCGGGCACCCATGTCGCGTGCATGGGCACCGACACCGTCGGCAAGCAGGAGGTCGACCCCGCCCTGCTCGCCGCGGCGAGCGTGTTCACCGACGAGGTCGCCCAGAGCGTCTCGCTCGGCGAGGCCCAGCACGCCGTCGCCGCCGGCGCGCTCGCCGCGGGCGACATCACGCCGATCGGGCAGGTCATCGACGGCGTGCATCCGGGGCGCGCGAGCGATGACGAGATCACGCTGTTCGACGGTACCGGCGTCGGCCTCCAGGACCTGGCCGTGGCGGCATTGGCCGCGCGACTCTGCAGCGATCGTGGACTCGGCGAGACCGTCGCGTTCTGACGTTCGCGTTGCAGTGCAACACGCGTGGCGACGCGACCGGTCGTTCAAGAACCGTGCGACCGCCGGCGCGTTGCGGGTAACATTCCCGCCACCCGCAGCGACCTCGAACACCCGATGGCCACCAACCCGATTCCCGGTGCCGGCGAAGACGCCGACGAGCTAGAGACCCGCGAGTGGCTCGACGCGCTCGATGCCGTCATCGCCCACGAAGGGCCTGAACGCGCGCACTACCTGCTCGAGCGACTGATCGACCAGGCGCGTCGCTCCGGCGCGAACCTCCCGTACGACTCGACCACCGCCTACGTCAACACCATCCCGCCGCACCTCGAGGCGAGGAGTCCCGGCGACCACGAGCTCGAGCACCGCGTGCGCTCGATGATCCGCTGGAACGCCGCCGTCATGGTGCTTCGCGCCCAGCGCGACGGCTCGGGCGTCGGCGGGCACATCGCGAGCTTCGCCTCGGCCGCGACCCTCTACGACGTCGGCTTCAACCACTTCTTCCACGCGCCCACGCCGGAGCACGACGGCGACGTCGTCATGTTCCAGGGTCACTCGGCACCGGGGATCTACGCCCGCTCCTTCCTCGAGGGGCGGCTCACGGAGGAGGATCTCGACAACTTCCGCCGCGAGGTCGACGGCAAGGGGCTCTCCTCCTACCCCCACCCGTGGCTGATGCCCGAGTACTGGCAGTTCCCGACCGTCTCGATGGGCTGGGCCTCGCTGACGTCGATCTATCAGGCGCGGTTCATGAAGTACCTGCAGGACCGCGGGCTCGCGCGCACCGACAACCGCCAGATCTGGACCTTCCTCGGTGACGGCGAGATGGACGAGCCGGAATCGCTCGGCGCCATCTCGCTCGCCGGGCGGGAGAAGCTCGACAACCTCAACTTCGTCATCAACTGCAACCTGCAGCGCCTCGACGGGCCGGTCCGCGGCAACCAGAAGATCATCCAGGAGCTCGAGGCGTTCTTCCGCGGGGCCGGATGGAACGTCATCAAAGTGGTCTGGGGCGGCTATTGGGATCCCCTGCTCGCGCGCGACCAGACCGGCAAGCTGATGCAGCTGATGATGGAGACCGTCGACGGCGAGTACCAGAACTTCAAGGCGCGCGGCGGCGCCTACACCCGCGAGAACTTCTTCGGCAAGCACCCGGAGACGCGTGCGCTGGTCGCGAACATGACCGACGAGGACATCTGGCGTCTCAACCGCGGCGGCCACGATCCGCACAAGCTGTACGCGGCCTACCACGCGGCCGTCGAGCACAAGGGCCAGCCGACCGTCATCCTCGCCAAGACCGTCAAGGGCTACGGCATGGGCGAGTCCGGCGAGGGCACGAACGCCACCCACCAGCAGAAGAAGATGGACATCGAGTCCCTCCTGGGCATGCGCGACCGGTTCGGCCTGCCGCTGACCGACCAGCAGGTGAAGAACCTCGAATACATCAAGCCCGACGCCGACAGCGCCGAGATGAAGTACATGCAGGAGCGCAGGAAGGCGCTCGGCGGCTACCTCCCGCAGCGGAAGAAGTTCGCGGCCCCGCTCGAGATCCCGGGCCTCGACGCGTTCGAGCCGCTGCTCGAGGGCTCGGGGGATCGCGAGATGTCCTCGACGATGGCGTTCGTGCGCATGCTGACGATCCTCACGCGCGACAAGAAGATCGGCAAGAACGTCGTGCCGATCGTGCCGGACGAGGCGCGCACCTTCGGCATGGAGGGGATGTTCCGTCAGCTCGGCATCTACTCGAGCGTCGGGCAGCTCTACGAGCCGCAGGACCGGGATCAGATCATGTACTACAAGGAGGACAAGAGCGGTCAGATCCTCGAGGAGGGGATCACCGAGGCGGGCGCGATGGCCAGCTGGCTCGCCGCCGCCACCGCCTACTCCACGCACGGCGTGCAGATGGTCCCGTTCTACATCTACTACTCGATGTTCGGGTTCCAGCGTATCGGGGACCTCGCCTGGCTCGCCGGCGACATGCGCGCCTGCGGCTTCCTGATCGGCGGGACGGCCGGCCGCACCACGCTGAACGGCGAGGGGCTGCAGCACGAGGACGGCCACTCGCTCGTGCTCTCGAGCACGATCCCGAACTGCGTCAGCTACGACCCCTGCTTCGGCTACGAGATGGCGGTCATCATCCACGACGGCATGCGCCGGATGATCGAGAACCGCGAGAGCGTCTACTACTACATCACCGCGATGAACGAGAACTACGTGCATCCGGCGATGCCCGAGGGCGTCGAGGAAGGCATCAAGCGCGGCATCTACCGCTTCCGCGAGGCGGGCGTGAAGTCCGAGAACAAGGTGCGCCTGCTCGGTGGCGGCGTGATCCTCCGCGAGGTGATCGCCGCGGCCGAGATGCTCGAGAAGGAATGGAACATCGCCGCCGAGGTCTACAGCGTCACGAGCTTCAACGAGCTCGCCCGGGACGGTCTCGACGCCGAGCGCTGGAACATGCTGCACCCGAACGACGAGGATCGCGTTCCCTACATCTCGCAGGTGCTCCCCCAGGGCGCGGGGCCGATCGTCTCCTCGACCGACTACATGAAGGCCTACTCCGATCAGGTCAGGGAGTACGTGCACGACACCTTCGTCGCGCTCGGCACCGACGGCTTCGGACGCTCCGACTCGCGCGAGAAGCTGCGCGAGTTCTTCGAGGTCGATCGCAACTACGTGACGGTGGCGGCGCTCTACGCGCTGCACAACGACGGCGTGCTCGACGCGGTGACGGTGGCCAAGGCGGTGCAGCGATACGGCATCGATCCCGACAAGCCGAACCCGGCGACGGTCTGAGGAGCGCGCACATGGCACAGGGAAACACCGTCGACATCGTCATCCCCGACATCGGGGACGCCGAGAACGTCGAGATCATCGAGCTGCTCGTCGCGGTCGGCGACGACGTCGAACCGGAGCAGTCGCTCGTGACGCTCGAGAGCGACAAGGCGAGCATGGAAGTGCCGGCGACACAGGCCGGCAAGATCGTCTCGCTGTCGGTCTCGGTGGGCGACACGGCCAACTCCGGCGACGTCATCGGCACGCTGGAGCCGGCCGGCGGTGCCGGTGTCGGCGCGGGCGGGGGCGCGTCCGGCGACGACTCGCCGACGCCGAACAGCGGCGCGGCGCAGAAGGAGACCACCGGCGGCGATCCGGGCGGCGACACCACCGGCGCCCGCTCGACGACGGCGCAGGCGGCGGGCGTCGCGGCGACGAGCGGGGCGGCGAGCGGCGCGGCCAGTGCGGGCGGGGGTAGCGCGGCGAGCGCGGGCGGATCGATCGACGTCACCGTGCCGGACATCGGCGACGCCTCCGGCGTCGAGGTCATCGAGGTGCTGGTCGCGGTCGGCGACACGGTCTCGGTCGAGCAGTCGCTGGTGACGCTCGAGAGCGACAAGGCAAGCATGGAGATCCCCTCGCCGGCCGCGGGCACCATCGAGCGCATCGACGTCGAGGTCGGCGACTCGGTCGACGAGGGCAGCGCGCTCGTCGTGCTGCGGGCCGAGGGCGACGCCGGCGGCGCGTCGAACGAGACGCCGGCGGCGAGGTCGGACGACGGCGGAGCCGATTCCGCCGGCGCGACCGACACGACCGGCGCGACCGCCGAGCCGAAGCCGACGACGGCCGGCGGCAAGCCGGGTGCCACCTCCGCGCAGCGCGACGGCGGCCGCGCCGCCTCCCCCACCGCACACATCGGCGACGAGAAGATGCGCGCCGCGCACGCGAGCCCGGGCGTGCGCCGCTACGCGCGCGAGCACGGCGCGGACCTGTCGCTGATCGAGGGCAGCGGCCCGAAGTCGCGCATCCTCAAGGAGGACGTCGTCGCCTTCATCAAGCAGGCGATGGAGGGCATCGGCTCGGGCTACGGCGGTGGCGGCTCGTCGGCGCAGACGCTCGCCGGTGGCGGCAGCGGCATCCCGCCGATCCCCGAGGTCGACTTCTCCAAGTTCGGGGAGACCGAGCGGGTCGAGCTCTCGCGCATCAACAAGCTGTCGGCGAAGAACCTGCACCGCGCCTGGCTCAACGTGCCGATGGTCACCCACCACGACTCGGCCGACGTGACCGAGATGGAGGCGTTCAGGAAGGCGCTGAAGGACTCGGCGAAAGAAGGGGATCCGAAGGTCACCGGCCTGGCCTTCCACATTAAGGCGCTGGCGGCGACGCTCGCGGCGTTCCCGCGTCTGAACTCCTCGCTCGCCGCCGACGGCGAGTCGCTGATCATGAAGAAGTACTTCCACATCGGGATCGCCGTCGACACGCCCAACGGGCTGGTCGTGCCGGTGTTCCGCGACGTGAACAGGAAGAGCGTCAACGAGCTCGCGGACGAGATGTCGGACGTGAGCTCGCGGGCGCGGGCCAAGAAGCTCAAGCCCGACGAGATGCAGGGCGCGTCGATGACGATCTCGAGCCTCGGCGGCATCGGCGGCACGGCGTTCACGCCGATCGTCAATCCGCCCGAGGTGGCGATCCTCGGCATCACCCGGGCGAGCATGCAGCCGGTCTGGAACGGCAAGGAGTTCGTGCCGCGCCTGATGTGCCCGCTCGATCTCTCCTACGACCACCGGGTCGTCGACGGCGCGGAGGCGGCGCGCTTCATGGCGCACTACGTGAGGACAGTCGGCGACATCCGGCGCCTGCTGCTCTGACACGCGCGCTCGGCGACCGATCGAGACACCCTCGACGCACGGGGCGTCCGCGGGTCGGACGCCCTTCGCACGCGCCGACCGGCGGGAACGCGTCGGTGCGCCCAACCCTTCAGGAACCGCCATGAGTGAACTGCAGACCGTCAAGCTTCCCGACATCGGCGACTTCGACGAGGTCGAGGTCATCGAGGTGCTCGTCGCCGAGGGCGACACGATCTCCGCGGAGACGTCGCTGATCACCGTCGAGAGCGACAAGGCGAGCATGGAGATCCCGGCCCCCGTCGGCGGCACGATCACCTCGATGATCGTCGGGAGCGGCGACAAGGTACGCGAGGGAAGCGACCTGATGGTCGTCGACGTCGCCGCCGACGCGGGCGCGTCCGGCGCGAAGGCCGACGGCGGAGGGGGCACCGCCACCCGCGCCGACGGGCACGAGAGCGCCTCGTCCGACAGCGCCGCGGCGGGCTACTCCGGCAGCGTCGGCCCGGCGGCGGCCGAGGCCGGCGGCGAGACCTCGGCAATCTCCCCCGCCGGCGGCGCGAACGCGGCGGAGGAGCCCGGGGAGCGCTACGACCTGGTCGTGCTCGGTGCCGGCCCCGGTGGCTACACGGCGGCCTTCCGCGCGGCCGACATCGGCCAGAGCGTGCTGCTGATCGAACGCTACCCGTCGCTCGGCGGGGTCTGTCTGAACGTCGGCTGCATCCCCTCGAAGGCGCTGCTGCACACGTCGGCGATCATCCAGGAGACCGAGGAGATGGCCGCCCACGGCGTGACCTTCGGCAAGCCCGAGATCGACATCGACAAGCTCCGCGCGTTCAAGGAGGACGTCATCGGCAAGCTGACCGGCGGGCTCGCCGGGCTCGCGAAGCAGAGGAAGGTCACCGTCGCGCACGGTGTCGCGTCGTTCGCCTCGGCCAACACGCTCGTGATCGAGTCGTCCGGCGAGAAGCGGACCGTGGGCTTCACCCACGCGGTCATCGCCGCCGGCTCCCGGAGCATCCGCATCCCGGGCTTCCCCTACGACGACCCGCGGCTCGTCGACTCGACCGGAGCGCTCGAGCTGGCCGACATCCCGGAGCGCATGCTCGTCATCGGCGGCGGCATCATCGGGCTCGAGATGGGCTGCGTCTACGCGGGGCTCGGCTCGAAGGTCACCGTCGTCGAGCTCTCCGACGGACTGATGCCCGGCGCCGATCGCGATCTCGTCCGCCCGCTCGAGAAGCGTCTGAAGAAGGACTTCGAGAACATCTTCGTCGGCTCCAAGGTCACGGCGATGGAATCGACGGACGCGGGGCTCAAGGTCACGTTCGAGGGCGGCAAGGCGCCCGCCGAGGACACCTTCGATCGCGTGCTCCTCGCCGTCGGTCGCAGCCCTAACGGCAAGAAGATCGCCGCCGAGGCGGCCGGCGTCGAGGTCGACGAGCGCGGCTTCATCCACGTCGACTCGCAGCAGCGCACGAACGTGCCGCACATCTTCGCCATCGGCGACATCGTCGGTCAGCCGATGCTCGCCCACAAGGCGACGCACGAGGGCAAGGTCGCGGCCGAGGTCGCCGGTGGTCACAAGTCCCACTTCGACGCCAAGACGATCCCGTCGGTCGCGTACACCGACCCGGAAGTGGCGTGGATGGGACTGACAGAGACGGAGGCGAAACGGGACGGCACGCCGTTCGAGAAGGCGAGCTTCCCGTGGGCGGCGAGCGGGCGCTCGCTGAGCATGGGCCGGAACGAGGGCCTGACGAAGGTGATCTACGACCCGGAGACGAAGCGTCTGCTCGGAGCGGGCATCGTCGGCCCGAACGCCGGCGAGCTGATCGCCGAGGCAGTGCTCGGTCTCGAGATGGGCGCCGACATCGAGGACATGGCGCTGACGGTGCATCCGCACCCGACGCTGTCGGAGACGCTGAACTTCGCCGCCGAGGTGGCCGAGGGGACGGTCACCGACATCTACGCGCCGAAGAAGAAGAGATAGCCGGAGACAGGCGATCGCCGTCGATGCGGACGAGTGGTCGCCGTCGACGCGAACGGGGCCGAGACGTGCACCCCCGGATGCACGGCCCGGCCGGAGAGGACGCGGGACACGTCCTTCGCCGCCCGGGCGCATCCGGGGCCATGACCGCGCACGAGGACTACAGCGCCTCGATCTGACGGCGGACGTCGGCGAACTTCACCGCGAGCGTGCCGGTGTCGGCCTCGGCGAGACGCTCGGCGAGCGCGCGCTCGATGTGGTCGAGATCGACCAGCAGCGCGGCCTTCGGATCGACGCCGGCCTTCGCGTCGCGGGAATCGACATCGACCAGCGCGTTCCTGGCGACGAGTCGATCCAGCTCGGCGATGGCGCCCAGCAGGTAGGGAGAGATCTCGTAGCTGTGCTCGAGCCGTGCGGTGCCACCGTCGGCCACGATCGTCTTCATCGAGCGGCCGAAGCGGTACTTGCGGCTCTCGGGCAGCAGCGAACCCTTCTGGCGCTTGTAGCTGACCTTCAGGACGTCCTTGTCTTCGCCGTCCTTGCGCAACGTGTAGTGGGAGACCTCGTGGAAGCGGGTGATGCCCATGTCGGCCAGCGTCGGCCAGCTCTCGGGCAGGATTGCGGTTGCGGTGCTCATGATCCGGTTGGATTTCCCTTGTGTCAATTTGTGAAATGTAAAACATCAATCAGCCTGAAAGAGACTGATTGACGCGAATATAGACACAAATAGAGCCATCACAATCGTCTCGCCGGAACAGCAGATGCCCGCCGGCCGATCGAATGAACGGCACGAAAGCGTTCCGCTTCCCGAGCGGCGAGGACCGCCCGACCGGGACCCCGACTCCGACTCCGACTCCGACCCCGACCCCGGCTCCGCCCCCGGCGTCGCGCGTCATCCGCGTCGTCGACCGCTCCGCGCGTGGCTGCCCGAGCCGCCGGGACGCACCGCCGGACCCGCCGTGACCGGCTACACGCCGCTCGCCGGACGACCGCTCGCCACCACCGTGACACGACACTCGAGAAACACGGTCATGCCGTCGCGCTCGACCACATCGTCCTCGCGCGACAGCTTCGTCACGATGTCGCCCGAGCCGACACCGGCCGCGGCGGCCAGTGCCACGGCGCGCGCGCGCGCCTCGTCGGCGGCCGCCGCGAAGGCTTCGCCGAGCGTCTCGCGGACCACCGGCCCTCCGGCGAGCAGTGCCTTCGCGCGATTCCCGCCGGCCGAGACGATGGTCACGCGGGCTTCCTGACGCACGCGACCGGCGACCGCACCGAGCGCGTTGGCCACGTCGCCGTGCCCGGGCAGCAGCGCACGCGTGCCGAGCAGACGGGCGGCCGGTGCGTGATAGCTGGCCGCCGGCGCCCCGAGACCGGCGATCGGGAGACCGAGCGCGACCCGCACCCGGAGACTCGGGGCGGCAGCCTCCGGAGCGATGGCCTCCGGTGCTTCGTGCTCGGCGAGCGACACGCTCGCGAAGCCGCGCTCGAGCAGCTCGCGCTGGCACGCGGTCAGGCCGTTGCCCGCACCGTCCGACGCGCGCCCCTCGAGCACGGCGTCCTCGGCGGCGACGGCGTCGGCCAGCGCGAGCGCCACGCGTTCGGCGACGTGACGGCAGGCGGCCCGCGCGAACGCCGACGGTGACGCGAAGCGAGCGTCGTCGGCGGACGCACCGGACGCCCGCGCGCCGCGCATCAGGAGTCGGGCCCCGAGCTCGGCACCGTCGCGGCACCAGCCGTCGTGGGTACCGGCGAGCTGACTCGCGTCACTCGGGGTGAACGCGGCCAGCTGCACCAGCGCGGCGCGCTCCAGACGCTCGAGCGCGCGCTCGCGCGAGCGCTCGGCGAACAACGTGGCAAGCGCGATCGGACCTTTCGCCACGCGCGCGAGCAGCTCGCGCTCGGCGGCGCCGAGTCGGGCCAGCGCCGCCGGTGTGGGCGGACGGTGAGGGAGCACGAAGCGGGCTTCGTGCGGCGTCGGTCGGGGTGCGGCGAGCTGGGCGCGCAGCACCTCGAGAAGTGCCGGGTGGCGGCTCGTCAGCAGCCCGAGCGGCACGACCCGACGGTTGCCGAGTCGGAACCCGCGGCCGCGCACCGCTTCGATCGACAGCTCGCCGTCTCCGCCGAGCGCGACGGTGCGCACGTCCACCGCCCGCACCATCGTGCGCCAGCCGCCCACCGTCGCGCCATCGGCGGCGAGTCGCGGCACGCCGTCGACCAGGCGAGCGATGTCGGTGGTCGTGCCGCCGGTATCGGCGACGAGCAGATCAGCCTCGCCACAGAGCGCGCGCGCGCCCACGAGACTCGCCGCCGGTCCGCTCAGGATCGTCTCGACCGGGCTGTTCCGGGCGACACCGGCGCCGATCAACGAGCCGTCGCCCTTGACCACCATCAGCGGGGCGGCGATCGCCCGGGCGGCGAGCAGTGTCTCGGCCGCGTCCAGGAGCTCGCCGATCAACGGCACCAGCCGCGCGTTCAGCAGCGCCGTCAGCGCACGGCGCGGTGCGTCCAGCCCCGCACTCAGCACATGTCCGAGGCTCGTCGGCTTGCCGGTCGTGCGGGCGATCAGCGCGCGCGCGCGTTCCTCGTGAGCCGGGTTCCGGGTCGCGAACAGCGCGCTGACGGCCCAGGCCTCGACCGCGTCGTCGTGCCGGGCGACGAAGTTCACCAGGCTCGCCTCGTCGAGCGGCAGGAGCTCGCCGCCGCCGGCGTCGTGACCGCCGGCGATGCAGACGAACGGATCGCCGTCGAGCGCCTCGGCGAGACGTGCCTGTCCGAGCCGCGCCCGATCGATCCCGATGAGCACCAGCCCGACGGCTCGCCCGCGGCCCTCGACCAGCGCGTTGGTCGCGAGCGTCGTCGACAGCGAGACCAGCGTCACGTCGCCGCCCGCCCCGGCGCCGAGGACCGCGTCGAGCGCGTCGCCGAGGCCGCGCGCGAGGTCGTCGTGCCGGGTCAGTGCCTTGGCCGTCGCGCACACCGCGAGCGCGTCGTCGACGAGCACCGCGTCGGTGAACGTGCCCCCCGTGTCCAGACCGATCTGATAGCCCACGCCCGCCGCCTCGTCGTTGCCGCCCGGCGCACTATCGGCGAGCGCGGGCGGGCTCGCAACGGCCGGCACTGGAAATTCGCGTTCCCCTGCCGATAACCCGGCGACGGACTCCACTCAGGACACGACGCGCAACCGGCATGCCGACCGACTCCCGCAACTCCCCGGTACCCGGCTTCACGCTGGTCGAGCTCCTGGTGGTGGTCGCCGTCGCGGCCGTCCTGCTGGCGTTCGCGGCGCCGCAGTTCGGTGCGGCGGCGCGCGAGACACGACGCACGAGCGCCGTCAACGGGCTGCTCGGCACGCTTCAGCTCGCCCGCTCCGAGGCGATCAAGCGCAGCACGCGCGTGGTCGTCTGCGCGCACGCCGCGGGGGCCGGCGACTGCGGCGACGACTGGAGCGAGGGCTGGATCGCGTTCGTCGACGACGGTGACTCGCCGGGCGCGCTCGAGGCGGGCGAGACGATCCTGCGCTCGACCGCCGCGCTCGCCCCCGGCCTGACCCTGACCACGCTGGCGCGACTCGACGGCGGCAGCACGACCGCACCGGCCCGGCTGATCCGGTTCGGTCCACGAGGCACGCACCACTGGCGCGGCGGCGGCACGTTCCGCTTCTGCTCCGCCGGCTCCGAAGGGCGTGCGAGCGGCCTGAACGTCGCGCTCGGCGGCGGCGCGCGCCGCGCTCGGCGGGACGACTCGGGCAACGTCCTCGATGCCTTCGGCGGGACGCTGGACTGCCCGGGCGGGGAGGCGCCGTGAGAGCGGCGCAGCGCGGCATCGGGCTGCTCGAGGTCCTGGTCGCCGTCGTCATCGTCTCGATCGGCTTCCTCGCGAGCGCCCGCATGCAGGTCGAGAGCATGCGGGCGAGCCGAGAGGCGTACGCGCTGTCGCAGGCGAAGTTCGTGCTCGTCGAGATGAGCGAACGCATGCGCGCCAATCGCCCCGGGCTCGATGCCGGTGCCTACGACGCCCTGGAGACCGTTGCCGGAGCGCCGGCCCCGGCGTGCGTGTCGGACGGCACGCGCTGTTCGCCCGAGGCGCTCGCGCGAGCCGACCTGCACGCGTGGAGCGCACGCCTGCACGGCGCACCGGGCGCGAGCGATCCGGCGCCCGTGCTGCCCGGCCGTGCCGGCGCGCCGCCGCTCGGACGCGTCGCGCGCGACGGCTCCGACGGCTGGACGGTGACGCTCGAATGGCACGATCCCGCCGAAGACACCACGCGCTCCATCGCCACGCGAGTGATCCGGTGAAGATCCGTGCGCGGGCCCTGCCCGTTCCACGGCGCCGCGGCGGGTTCTCGCTCGTCGAGCTGCTGATCGCGATGACCCTCGGGCTCGCGCTGATCGGCACGCTGGTCACCTCGTTCGCGAGCTCGCGGCAGAGTGCCCGCTTCAACGCGAACGTGACCGAGCTGCAGGAGAGCGCCCGCTTCGCCCTCGACACGATGATCGCCGACGCGCGCATGGCCGGATTCCAGGGCTGCATCGACATCAACTCGGCCAAGGCGCGGGTGCGCGCCGTCGATGCCCCGACCGACGACTTCCTGGCCACCTCGCTTCGCGTGCATCGCGTCGCGGCGAGCGACGGCTGGGTACCGGCCGCCCCGGACGGATTCGAGGCACCGGCCGCCGGCGGGCGCCCGGTGCCGGGCTCTCATGCCCTGTCGGTGCAGTTCGGCAATCCGGAAACGCGGGCCATCCGGCCCATGAGCACCGCGTCCGATGCGCTCGTGCTGGCGGAGGCGAGCGCCAGCGACGTCGGGCTCTCGAGCGGCGACCTGGCCCTCGTCTCCGACTGCCAGAAGGCGGACATCTTCACCGTCACCGCCACGGCCGGCGCGACGCTCCAGCACGGCGCCGCGGCCAACGACGGGCCGAACCTCTCCGGCGCCTACGGTCGCGACCTGCCACCTGCCGCGCGGCGGGTGCCGGCGCTGCTGCCGCGCCTGATGCGGTTCGAGGCGAACATCTACTACGTCGGCGATACCGGCCGCCGCAACGTGGCCGGCGATCCGGTGCTGTCGCTGTACCGCCAGAGCCTGCCCTACGATCGCCCGGCCGTGGAGATGATCGAGGGGGTGGCGAACCTGAGGTTGCGCATCGGTCACCGCGCGGCGCCCGTCGGCGACGGGCTGGTGCTGACCGAGCCGACGGCGGATGCGCTGCCGGGTCCGATCGAGTTCCTCGAGATCGGACTCCTGATGGAGTCGGTCGACCCGGTCGTCGAGGAGCCGGACACGCGTGACTACCTGCTCGCCGGCACGCTGCTGCCCGGCGACTCGTCGGGCGACGCCGCGATCGGCCACCGCACGGACAGAAGACTCCGGCTGGCGTTCAACGCCGGGGTCAGCCTGAGGAACCGCCGATGAGCCGGACCGTCCCGCCGCCGGCGCAGCGCGGCGCCGCCTTGCTGGTCGCGCTGGCGCTCCTGTTCATGATGTCGGTGCTGGGCATCTCGGCCATGCGCGAGGCGACCCTCGGCGGTCAGCTCGCCGGCAACACGCTGCAGAAGGAGCTGACGTTCCAGGCCGCGGAGTCGGCCACCGACGCGGTGCTCGCCGAGAGCGGCACGCTCGAGGCACGCATCTGCAACTACACCGTGCTCGAGCTGATGCGCCCGGAACTCGACGACGCGCCGACCCAGCGCACGCGCGCCGAGGTGCAGTACGGCGGCCGGGCGCACCTCGTCGGCTTCTCGCTGAGCGACTCGATCACGGCCCGCCGCTTCGTGGTCACCGGGGAGAGCTCGCTGCCGGCGGTGTCCACATCCACACGCATCGCCCAGGGAATCGTCCTGGTCGGTGCCAGCGATCCCGACGGAGGGTGCTGATGACACGATCGAACGGGACGCTCGCTCCGGGCCGGGCGCTCAGGCTCGCTCACGGGCTCGCTCTCGGGCTCGCTCTCGGACTGAGCGCTCCCCTGCCATCGCTCGCGGACGACACCGAGATCTTCTTCGGCCGCTCCGACGACGCGTTCGAGTCGAATCCGAACATCCTGTTCGTGCTCGACACGTCGGGCTCGATGAGCGAGACGGACGGTGACACGAGCACACGCATGGAGCGACTGAAGCGGGCGATGGGGCAGGTGCTCGACCAGTCGAGCAGCTTCAACGTCGGACTGATGGGCTTCCAGGGCTACGGCGGGGGCGGCGCCGTGCGCTACCCGGTCGGCTACCTCGAGAGCGACAGCGGCGAGCTCTGCGACGACGGCATCTGCCCCGACGAGGTCGTCGTGACACGTCCCGGCGGGAGGCGCGACGACGCGACCGAGAACGACGCCAGCGGCGACATCCGCCTCCACCCGCGGACGCTCGGCATGGGCCGGATCGACGAAGGGGTCACGGAGGAGTCGCCGCTGAGCGAAGGCGTCACCGCTCGCACCCGGGCCGTCGCCGACGCGCACGAGTACACGTCCTACGACGGCGAGCGGGTGCAGCGCACCACCGGATCGGAGAACGAATGGTTCCGCAGCGGCGACCGTGACGACGACGGCGCCGCGCTGTACGCCTACCGCTTCGAGGGTGTCGACATCCCGCCCGACGCGACCGTCACCTCGGCGACGATCCTGTTCACGCACACCGGCCCGGGCAGGCAGAAGGGCGCGCTCGACGCTCGCATCGCCGCCGAGCAGACGGCGAACCCCGAACCGCTCTCGAGCGACGCGCTGGCGGCGCTGCCGCTCGTGCAGAGGAACGACCCGACCCTGCGCACGCGCGCGCTCGTCGCCTGGAACGACGTGCCGCCACCGTGGCCGGCCCCCCGTCCCGGGGAACCCGCCGCCGACACCACCCGGCTCGGGACGCCCGACCTCGGATCGATCCTGACGGAGCTGGCGAGCCTGCCGGACTGGAGCGCGGGCGGCGCCGTGTCGATCCTGCTCAGCCCGAGCGACAGCTACCTGCCCTCGGTGAAGGATCGACGCGAGCTGCACGGCAGCGACGCCACCCTCGAGCGGCGTCCCGAGCTCGTCTACACCTACTCGCTCGCCGTCGACCCGAACGTCGGCAACGTCGAGCGGACGGCGAGCGCGCACCGCGACGAGTTCGTCGAGCTGGCGAGCGGCGCCATCGCGAGCAACCTCGGCAACGCGGTCTCGACCCTGTTCCACGCGGGCGAGGGCAACTCGCCGCGCCGCCTCGCGCTGCGCTTCGGCGACATCGACGTGCCGCCCGGCGCGACGATCCGCTCGGCCAAGCTGACGCTCGCCGGCGCCACCGCCGGCGATGCCGACGACGACCCGGACGACTGGAGCACGGCCGACGAGGAGGACGTGCCGGACGACCCGATGGCGTCCGGCATGTCGTCGGCGGGCGGCGAACCGGATCTCGGCGGCGCGGGACCTGTCTACGCGGTCAACGTCGCCGCCGAGAAGACGGCCGCTCCGGCGAGCTACGCCGCCGCGGCGCTCGACGGACGGGCGCTGACGGACGCGTTCGTCGCCTGGGAGGGGCCGTCCGAGGAGAGCGGCACGTCGCTGGTGTCGCCCGAACTCGCCGACATCGTCGCGGAGGTCGTCGCACTGGACGGCTGGCGCGCCGGGGGAGACCTGTCGCTGGTGCTCGCCGCCCCCGACGGACAGCGCGACGCGGCCGACAACGTGCGTCGCGTGCTGAGCGCGAGCGGTGCGCGCCCGCCCGAGCTCAAGATCGTCTGGGAGCCCGCGGTCGGCGACGAGGAGGTCGTGGAGGAGACGCAGACGGCGGGAATCCGCTTTCGCGCCGTCCACGTCCCGCCGGGCGCCACGATCAAGAGCGCCGAGATCCGCTTCCACGCGAGCGGTATCGCAGAGGAGGCGACGCTGCTCGACATCAGCGGCGAGCTCGCCGGCGCCTCGGAGGTGTTCCGCGACAGGCTCAACGACATCGGAGGGCGGCCGCGCACCAGCGCGCGCGTGCCCTGGCAGGTCGAGCCGTGGACGTCCCCCGACGGCGAGTACGCGAGTGCGGACATCGCTCGCGTCGTCCAGGAAATCACCGACGGATCGTCCTGGTGCGGCGGCAACCCGATGACGCTGTTCCTGAAGGGCTCGGGGTTTCGCGAGGCGGTCTCGTTCGACGGCAATCCGGTCAAGGCGCCGACCCTGCGCATCACCTACGCCCCCGATTCCGTGCCCTCGGGCGCCTACTGCTCCAACACGTCGGTCGTCGCGTCGATCTCGAACGGTTCGGACGACGCGGTCGAGAACGTCGCCAGCGGCGCGGTCTCGCTCGACGGCGACACGCTTTCCAGCGACGCCGGCGGCGGTGCGCAGGCGATCGGACTGCGCTTTCGCGGACTGCGGGTGCCGCAGGGCGCCCGCCTCGTCAGTGCCTCGATCGAGCTGACCACCGATGTCGACATCGCCGATCGGCACAAGCTCGACATCGCCGTGGAGCGTCACGTCGATCCCGCGCCGTTCTACGCGACGAGCGGCAATCTCGGGGCTCGTGACTGGAGCGCCGCCAGCGGCTGGGAGAGCACGCCGCCGGTCGCCGCCGGCGAGGGCACCTTCAGCGAGGACGTCACCGACCTGCTGGAGACGGTCATCGGGGACCCCACCTGGCAGGCCGGCAACGCCGTCGCCTTCCGGCTACGCTCCGTCGGCGCGGCCGGCTCGCGCACGTTCCGGGCGTTCGAGAGCGGCGAGAGCACGGCGGCACGCCTGGTGGTGTACTTCGAGTCGGAACGCGAGGAACCGGGTACTCGCTTTCGTGACAATCTCAAGCGCGAGGTCGACTCGCTGGTCGCCTCGGGCGCCACGCCGATCGTCTCGTCGCTGTACGAGGCGGCTCGCTACTATCGTGGCGAGGGCGTCGACTTCGGGCGTCGCCGCGGCGCGCAGTCCTGGCCCGATCGCTTCCACCGCGTCAGCCACCCCTCCTCCTACGACGGCGGCACCGTGGCACGTCCGGTCGGCTGCAGCGACGCCGACCTCGATTCCCCCGACTGCATCGACGAGACGATCGACGGTGGCACCGGCACGTCGGCGGCCTACGTCTCGCCGATGAGCAGCGAGTGTCAGAGCAACCACGTCGTGCTGCTGTCGGACGGGGCGGCCACGTCGAACCGGGCCGTCGAGCGGATCGAGCAGATGATCGGCAGGAGCTGCGCGGCGAACCCGGATCGGCCATCGGAGACCTGCGGCCCCGAGCTCGCCGCCTGGCTGGCGGCGACCGACCACTCGGGTGCCGTCACCGGTCGACAGCACATCACGCTGCACACCATCGCGTTCAACGTCGACGGAGCACCGCGCGACTTTCTCGAGCGGCTCGCGCACGAGGGCGGCGGCAGCGCCCACGAGGCGGCCTCGGCGGCCGATCTCCTCGATGCCTTCAAGAGCATCTTCGAGAACGTCAGCAAGAGCGACACGAGCTTCGTCGCCCCGACGACGACGATCAGCTCCGGCAACCGTCTGAAGAACCGGAACGACGTCTATTACACCGTGTTCAAGCCGGCATTGACCGCCCGCTGGGGCGGCAATCTCAAGCGCTACTTCCTCGCCGGTGGGGTCGGTCAGGACGCACGCGTCGTGGACGCGAACGGGCAGGACGCGTTCGACCCGGACACGGCCACCCTCCTCCCGTCCGCGCGGAGCGACTGGTCGAGCGGCATCGACGGCGACCGGGTGCTCGAAGGCGGTGCGGCCGAACGTCTCGAACGGGCCGACGCCAGTCACCTCGCGCGCAAGGTCTACACGTTCACCGGCGAGGATGCCGCCCTCGACGCACCGTCGAACGCCCTGCTCCCCGGCAACCCCGCGCTCGAGCGAACCTGGTTCGATCTGCCGCCGAACCAGGCGGACGACGACGCCTACTACGAGACGCTGGTCGACTGGACGCGCGGCAGGGACGTGCGCGACATCGACGGGGACGGCGACACGCTCGAGCCGCGCGGGCAGATGGGCGATCCCCTCCATGCCCAGCCGGCCGTGCTGACGTACGCGAACGGCGACAGCGTCGTGTTCGTCGCGACCAACGAGGGCTTCCTGCACGCCTTCGACACCGAGACCGGCGACGAGCGTTTCGCCTTCATGCCGCGAGAGCTGCTGAAGAACGTCCGTCACCTCTACGGCGGCACCCCCGCACGGGCCCGTCCCTACGGACTCGACGGCCCGCTGACGATCTGGATCGACGAAGGCGATCCGGCCGACGGCGACGGGGCGGACGGGCTGGTGGGCGCCGGCGAGAGGGCCTATCTCTACATCGGCATGCGCCGTGGCGGCGATCGCTACTACGCCCTCGACGTGACCGACCCGGACGCCCCGAGGTACCTGTGGAGCGTTCAGGGCGGACAGACGACGCTGGACGCCGATCCGTTCACCGCCGACGGTGACTTCGAGGAGCTCGGCCAGAGCTGGTCGCGCCCGGTGCGCACCCGGGTGCTCGTCGGCGGCAGCCCCCGCGACGTGCTGGTGTTCTCCGCCGGCTACGACCCGAACCAGGACCCCGCGATCGACGCGGGTTCCGAGGACGGCGACGACGCGGCGGCCGGCGACGCCGCGCGCCGCGTCGACGGCATCGGTCGCGGCCTGTTCGTCGTCGACGCGCGCACGGGTGCACGGCTCTGGCAGACCAACCGCAACGACCCCCGGCTCGCGAAGATGTCGTACAGCATGCCCTCGGACGTGCGTGTGATCGACATCAATCTCGACGGCATGGCCGATCAGCTCTACGTCGGCGACACCGGCGGTCAGCTCTGGCGCTTCGACATCGACAACGCCTCCGGCACGAACGCGCGGGTCGCCGGCGGCCTGATCGCCGAGCTCGCCGGCGACGATCCCGCGGACGCCCGACGCTTCTACCACCCGCCCGACGTCGCGCTGATCAGCGTCGACGGACGGCAGGAGCTCGCCATCAACATCGGATCCGGCTGGCGCGCACACCCGCTCGATACCGGCGTGCGAGACCGCTTCTACAGCATCCGCTCGCCACACGTCTACGGCCCGCCGGTGGACAGCTCCGGCGTGCCGAGCTACTTCGCGGTGAAGGAGGAGAGCTTCGCGTTCGCGAACGTGACCGATCAGGTCGGTACGAGCACCGCCGACACGCGTCGCGGCTGGTACCTGGAGCTCGGGGGCGAGGGCGAGAAGGTGCTCGCCCCGAGCATCACGTTCGACGGCCAGGTCGTCTTCTCGAGCTATCTGCCCACGGCCGATGTCGATGCCTGCTCCGCGGCGTTGCTCGGCGTGAACCGGCTCTACCGCGTCAACGTCCTGAACGGCGACCCGGTGCAAAGCGGCAGCACGGGCGGTACGGACCCCTCCGTCACCACCGATCGATGGCGCCCGCTCGCCCAGTCCGGCATCCCGCCGCAGCCGAGGATCCTGTTTCCGGAGGCCGGCAGGGCGACGGTGGTGATCGGCAACGAGACGCTGGAGGAGGTCGATGTCGAGCTCCGCCGCCGCACGTTCTGGCAGGAGCTGCTGGAGGAGGAGGTGACGGTCGCCGGGGATGACCTGTAGCGGAGCGCGTCACCCTTCACTCGCGGCCGTCCCCCTTCCGCCCCCTTCGTCCCGCGCTCAGGCTCGGCCCGGATCGGCCGATAGTCCCGGGCAGATCCCGACCGCCGAGAGCTATCCCGATGAACGACCGCCACGCGACCATCACCCGCCTCCCCGTCGCCCGGCCGGCGGTAGCCGACGCCGGGTTCAGCCTGATGGAGCTGATGATCGTGGTGGCCATCCTCGGCATTCTCGTCGCCATCGCCTACCCCTCCTACGCCGAGCACGCCCAGCGTACCCGCCGATCGGACGCACAGCTCGCGTTGCTGACCGCCTCGCAGACGATGGAGCGCTGCCGCTCGACGAGCTTCAGCTACGCGGGTTGCACGGTGCCGGCGTCGTCCCCCGAAGGGCTCTACGGCATCGAGCTGACGGCCCAGACCGACAACACCTACACGCTTACCGCCACACCGGTGGCGGGTGGCGCTCAGGCGAGCGACTCCGAATGCCCGACCGTGACGCTCGATCACCTCGGCCAGCAGGGGCCGCTCGCTCCGGGCGATCAACCCAGCAAGTGCTGGAGCTGAAGCCGCGCCGCACTCCCCGACCGGACGTCCCCGGAACGCGCACCGCGACAGGGTTCGAGCCGGCGCCGCTCGCCCCGACGGGCGCGCCCCCTCGGGTGGGGCGTCCCTGCGGGCTCCCCCGCGAGTGCGCGCGAGGCGGCCGACCCGGCCGTGTTGCGCGTTCGCTCACAAAGCCGTGCATCGGGTGGCGGCCGGACTGAAACTGCCGGCATGTCGGGTCGATAGGGCACCCATGACCACGAGACGACAATCCGGATTCACGCTGATCGAGCTCGTGGTCACGCTCGCCATCGCGTCGATCCTGCTCGGTATCGGCGTGCCGAGCTTCGTCGACGTCGTGCGCAACGCCCGCATCGGCACACAGTACAACCAGATGGCACGCGCGCTGTTCATCGCACGCTCCGAAGCGGTCAAGTCGAGCGAGTTCGTCGTCGTCTGCGCGCGCTCCGCCCCCGCGTCCCTGGACTGCGGCGGCAAGGACGACTGGAAGAACGGCTGGCTCGTCTACGTCGACGTCGACAGCGCGATCGACTCGAACGCCTCGATCGACACGGGCGACACCATCATCGCGACCGAGCCCGCCCTGGTGGGTGACAACTGGCTGGAGGTGCGAGCCCGCACCGCCAACGGCGCGACCCCCTCCGAAGTCGGCCACGTGCGCTACCTGCCGCGCGGGGATACGGACTGGGAAAGCGGCAGCCTGGTGATCTGCGACAAGCACCGAGGCTCGCCGAAGTCCCGCGTGGTCAACGTCAAGCTGACCGGCGACATCCAGCCCGGGCGTCCGAACGGCACGGAAACGGTTCCGCGCGACGTCTTCGGTTCGCCCATCGACTGCGGGACCGGCACATGAGCGGGAGCCGCGCGGGCGCGGCCGCGGGCCCCGCAACCGGTGTTCCTCGTGTCCAGCGCGGCATCGGGCTGATCGAGATCCTGGTGGCGGTCGTGCTGATGTCGATCGGCTTCCTGGCCGCCGCGCGCATGCAGGTCCAGGGCATGCGTTTCAGCCAGAGTGCCTACCACCAGTCGCAGGCTCACTTCCTCGCCGCCGACATGATCGATCGCATGCGTCTGAACTCGCGCGGTGTCGCGGCCGGCGCCTACGATGCACTCGATACCGAGAAGGTCACGACCGACCCCGGTTGCAACGCGGCGCTGCGCTGCTCGCCCGCGCAGCAGGCGAGTCAGGACGCCTTTGACTGGCGCTCCTACTTCAAGCGTCCCGACGGCACGAACGACACGCTGCTCCCGAGCGCCGCTGGCGCGGCGGCCAACGGCACCGTGACACTCAGACCGAACGACACCTACGAGGTGTCGGTGACCTGGTACGAGATCGTCGACGGCGAAGAGCGGGCGGAGAACCTGCGCACGTTCTTCGTGCCGGAGGAACGCTGATGGGCGGGCACGCAGGGTGGCACGCGCGCAGGCAGCCGGGCGGCTTCTCGCTGGTCGAGCTGCTCGTCGCGATGACGCTGGGGCTCCTGCTCATCAGCGGCATGGTCTCGGTCTTCGCCGGCAATCGTCGAAGCAGCGATCTCAACAGCGCGATATCGAACATGCAGGAGAGCGCCCGCTTCGCGCTCGACGCCCTCGCCGCTGATGTGCGCATCTCCGGCTTCCAGGGCTGCCTGCCCGTGCAGAGCGGGCAGACCGACGTGCTCGCCGGTCCGACCCCTCGACCACCGCCGACGAACCGTTTCATGGCCAGCGCGACGACCGCCTCGGTCATCCGCGCGAACGGCACATGGGATCCGGCACCGCCGAACGGATTCGTCGCGGCGTCACACCCGGCCGTGCCCGGCACTCATGCCCTCGCGCTGCAGTACGGCGATCCCGATACCCGTCGTCTCCGCGCCGAGATGCGCCTGGGCGGCAAGCCCAGCCCGGCCGGCGTGGTGCAGCTCGAGACGGCGCTCGACGGCGCACGCAAGGACGACGTGGCGATCATCTCCAACTGCGCCCAGGCGGACATCTTCCGGATCACCGGCGTGGACAACGGCGGACTGAACCTGCAGCACAAGGCCTCGGGCAACGGCGGCAGCGGCAACCTGAGCGTCGCCTACGGCGACGCCGCGACGATCGGCGAGACGATCGTGACGCTGTTCCGCTCGAACGTCTACTACGTCGCCGAGACCGGCCAGACGAACGAGGACGGCGACGCCGTCCGCGCGCTCTTCCGCCAGTCGCTGCCGTACGGCGACACCGTCACCAACCCGCCGACCGAGATCGTCACCGGCATCGAGAACCTGCGGGTCGCGTTCGGCATCCGCCAGGCCACGGGCAACCTTCGCTACGTCTCGCCGGATTCCGCGGAGTACGAGCCCGAGCGCGTGCAATCCGTGCGCATCGGGCTGCTGATGGCTTCGCGCGACCGGATCGCCGCGGAAGACGACGTGCGCACCTACACGCTGGCCGCGCAGCAGATTCCGCCCGGCGGCGACCCGGACAGCGGGCTGACGCATGCCGGGGACAGTCGCTACCGCCTCGCCTTCAACACGACGATCAAGGTCCGCAACCGGAGGTTCAACGAATGACGACTCCCGCACGGGCGCAGCGCGGCGCCGCGCTCGTCGTCGCCATGGTCATGATCTTCATGCTCTCGATCATGGGCATCTCGGCGATGCGCAGCTCCACGCTCGAGAAGCGCATGACCGCCAACGCGATCCAGAGCTCGACCACGCTGCAGGCGGCCGAGTCCGCGACCGAGCGCATGTTCAACTCCGCGGCCGTCCTGGATCAGGCCGCCAGGGCACCCGGCACGATCATCAAGGTCGACACCGATGCGGTGCGTGACGACATCGCGTTCGAACAGACCTCCGAGATCGTCTACCTCGGCGGCGAGGGCGGCGCGTTCGGCTACTCGGACGACTTCGTGACGTTGCGCTACATCGCCCAGGGTGATGTCCGCATCGATTCGGCGCGCTCGCGCGCGATCGTCCGCCAGGGGGCCACCCAGCTGGTGCCGGCCGGCCAATGGTGACGCCACCGACCTCCCGGCGGCGCACGGGACGTTCGCCCGCCGAGGCACCCGCCGACGGCCGCGGCGGCGTCCCGCTTCCGCATTCCCCCTCTCTCCCACGGAGCAAGCCCATGTCTCAGGACGCCCCGACACCCCTGCGGCCTCTCGTCGCGTTCGGGCAGGGGTGCGCGATCGCCCTGTTCGCCCTGACCGCCAGCGTGCACGCGGACGACACGGAGATCTTCTTCGGCCAGACCGGACCGCAGAAGGAGACCCGGCCGAACGTGCTCTTCGTGCTCGACACGTCGGGCTCGATGAACTGGTACAGGGATGGCACGACCGCGCCCTCCTTCGCCGGCGACACCACGCGCATCTCGCGCCTGAAGAACGCGATGTACGAGATCCTCGACTCCTCGACCGACATCAACGTCGGACTGATGCGCTTCAACGGCGGCTACGGCGGCGGCTCGGTCCTCGAGCCGATCACCCCGATCGACGAGATCGTCTGCCGCGACGCCTTCTGCAGCGAGATCCGGATCGTCGCGCAGGTCAGCGGCGCGGAGGCCGACGCCGAGGAGAATCTCGAGGACAACGGCGTCGCTCTGGACGACCCGCGGCTGACGATGGGACGCGAGTCCGGCGGCCTCGGCCACGCGCAGGTCGTGGGCCTGTCCTTCGACGACGTCGCGGTGCCGCAGGGCGCGCGCATCGTCAGCGCGACGATCGAGTTCGTCGCCGACGAGAGCGACAACGTTCCGAGCGCGCTGACCATCGCCGTGGAGGAGGTCGACGACGCGTCGCCGTTCCGGGATGTCGCCGCCGACGTCAGCGATCGCGATCCTCAGGGCAGCGTGCCGTGGGTACCCGCTCCGTGGGTCCGACACTCGGTGTACGAGAGCGCCGACATCGCCGGGCTCGTGCAGCGGGTGACCGACCGCCCCGAATGGTGCGGGACCAACGCGCTGAACCTGTTCATCGAGGGCAGCGGCTCGCGGAGCGCGATGTCGACCGCGCGCGGCGCCACCAACGCCCCGAAGCTGAAGGTGACCTACGACGCGTCGGAGATTCCCGAGGGCGCCGGCTGCTTCGGCCGGCGGACGGTGACGACCCCCGTCTCCGCGGGAATCGACGATGTCACCCAGTTCTTCCCCAACTACTCCGGGCAGACGTTCTCGAACCTGAACCCGCTGCGGATTCCGCGCTGGTTCAGCGACAACGACTTCTACACCTTGACCACCGGCCTGCGCTTCCGGGACATCGAGGTTCCGCGAGACGCCATCGTCGACGAGGCCTGGCTCACGATGTCGAGCGCCTCCGATTCCGACAGCTCGCCCGTCGAGGTCCGCATCGAGATGCAGGACACCGACGACGCGCCGGTGTTCACGACAGACGACTACGCGCTGTCGAACCTGCCGACCACCGGCGAGGCGGCGATCTGGACGATTCCGCCGCTGACGACGGGCGAGGAAATCAGGAGCCCGGATCTCACGAGCATGGTGCAGGCCATGGTCAACCGCGGTGGCTGGGAACCGGACAACGCCATCGCCCTGCTGCTCACGCCCGAGGGCGGTAGCGGGCGCCGCGACTTCGGTCACGCCGAGAACGACGCTGCGGCGCGACTGCACATCCGCTACCGCGACGCCTACGTCGGTGGACGAGGGGCCGTGCGGACCGCTCGCGACGTCTTCAGGCAATCCGTCGCGAACCTCGAACCGGAAGGCGGCACGCCGATCGCGGGCGCGCTGCTCGAGGCGACCCGCTACCTGACCGGCGGCGCCGTCGACTACGGGCGCACGCGCGGGTTCAGCGGCTATCTGAACTACGATTTCGACCAGGCGATCTTCTCGGCCGAGCCGCAACCCAGCGGCACCTGGAGCGAGATCGGTCCGTACGAGTTCAGCAGCCGCCTGCACCGTACCTCCCACCCGGCCTCGTGGAGCGGTGGAACGCTGGAGTCGGACTGCCCGCTCCATGATCCGAGCCATCCGGACTGCCGCACCGAGACCATCGCCGGAGACGCCACCTACGACTCGCCGATGACCGGCAGCTGTCAGAGCAACCATGTCGTGCTGCTCTCGGACGGCCAGCCGTCCGGCAACGGGGCGGCGAAGCGCATCGAGTCGCTGGCCGGCGCGCGCTGCTTCGGCGTGGGTCCCGTCGACGAGCAGTGCGGCGTGGAGCTCGCCCGCTGGATGCAGGACACGGATCACGACCCGGCCACCGACGGCGACCAGAACATCACGACCTACACCATCGGCTTCGATCTCGAGGGGAACGCGAGCGCGACCGATTTCCTCAAGGGCATCTCGAGCGCGGGCGGCGGCAAGCACTTCGACGGCAGCTCGTCCGCCGAGCTGGTCAAGATCTTCCAGGACATCATCGGCGAGGTGCGCACGGTCGACACGGCGTTCGTCTCGCCCGGGGCGACGGTCAACCAGTTCAACCGCCTGACCCATCGCGACGACATCTACTTCGCGCTGTTCAAGCCGGCCGAGACCGTCCGCTGGCCCGGCAACCTCAAGCGCTACAAGGTGGCCGACGAAGGCAGCTCGATCGTCATCAAGGACGTCGAGGGCAAGCCCGCGGTCGACGAGGAGAGCGGCTTCTTCGCGAGCGACTCCCGCAGCTTCTGGTCGGATTCGGCCGACGGACCGGATGTTCGCAAGGGCGGCTTCGCCGAGTCGCTCGAGTTGCACGGCGGCCCGTCCGACGCGCCTCGCGAGATCTACACCTACACCGGCACCTTCCCGCTCGGTGGAGCCGTCGACCTGACCGCCGACGCGCACGCGTTGTCGGAGACCAACGACGACATCACCCACGAGCTGCTCGACATCGTCGGCCGGGACGACGACTATCGCGAGTCGCTCCTGCAATGGGCGCGAGGGGTGGATATCCAGGACGTCGACGCGGACGGCTCGACGACCGACATTCGCCACGAACTGGGCGATCCGATGCATTCCCAGCCGGCCATCCTGAACTACGGCGCGACGCCGGCGGAGAACAAGACGACGGTCTTCATCTCGACCAACCAGGGGTTCCTCCACGCGCTGGATCCCGAGGTCACGAGCGGACCGGACGCGTCCGACGAGTCGATCGAGGCCCGGGAGCTGTTCAGCTGGATTCCCGGCGAGCTGCTCGACAACCTCGACAAGTACTACGTCAACGAGCGCTCCCAGGACCATCACTACGGGCTCGACGGCCACATGTCGATCTGGGTGGACGACAGGGACAGCGACCTGACCGTCGATCCCGGCGAGCAGGCGTTCGTGTTCGTCGGCATGCGTCGCGGCGGCTCGAGCTACTACGCGCTCGACGTCTCCGACCGCACGTCTCCGAAGCTCGCCTGGATGATCCGGGGCGGGCCCGGCGGCACGAGCGGCTTCGAGCAGCTCGGTCAGACCTGGTCGCGGGCGGTACCGACGCGCATCCAGATCGACGGGGAGAAGCGCGACGTGCTGGTGTTCACCGGCGGCTACGACACCAACCAGGACCCGGGGGAGCCCATCGCCGGCGGCCTGGCCGGAGACAGTCTGCTGCCGCTGCGCACGACCGACTCCCGCGGCAACGCGCTGTACGTCGTCGATCTCCGGACCGGTGAGCTGCTCTGGTCCGGACTCGGCGTGAACGGTGGCACGGAGCTGTTCGACGGCATGAGCTACAGCATGCCCGGCAGTCCCGAGATCCTCGACGTCAACTACGACGGTCTCGCCGATCAGGTCTACACGAGCGACACGGGCGGTCAGGTCTGGCGCTTCGACATCACGCCCTACCACCGCTCCGTGAACCAGGACGGCAGCCTGATCGAGGGCGGCATCATGGCCCGTCTCGGTTCGGTGCTGCGTTCGGAGGAACGCCGCTTCTACTACGATCCCGACGTCGCGTTGATCGAGAAGGACGGCAAGCGCTTCGCGTCGATCTCGATCGGTTCCGGCTGGCGTGCCCACCCGCTGAACAAGAGCGTGCAGGACCGCTTCTACGTGTTGCGGACGCCGGCGATCTACACGAAGCCCGCGGGCTACGGCATGCGCGACGGCATCACCGGCAGCTGGCGACCGATCACCGACGCGGACCTCGCCGACGCGGACGACCTGTCGCTGCACGTCGACGTCGACGGACCGGGCTGGTACAAGGAGCTCGACACGCTCGGCGAGAAGGTGCTGGGCCCCAGCCTGACGATCAACAACCAGGTGACCTTCACGACCTACATGCCCGACCTGTTCGTCGAGCCCTGCTCGCCGGCGATCGGCACCGGTGCGATCTACGTGCTCGACGTGGTCTCCGGGCGGCCGACCTCGGACCTCGACGGGGACGGTCAGAGCAGCCTGCAGACCTACGATCCGGCCGATCCCGGCGACATCGACGTGGACGACGACAAGAAGCTCCTGAAGCATCCCGGCCTGCCGCCGCCGGTCGTGGCGATCATCACCGAAGAGAACGAGGGTGCGCTGGTCGGCTCGGAGCTGCAGGACGACCCCGACTTCGGCATGAAGACGCGGCGCACGTTCTGGACGGACCTGAGCGATACGCCGGACAACGCCGACATGGCGGACCTGCTCGACGACTGAGCGGCGGCCACGGCGGCGCGGGGAAAGGACGGGCTCACGGCAGGGCCCGTCCCCCATCCTCCCGTCACTTCTTCGCCCTCTCGCCTTCCGCCCTTCCGCCCTTTCGCCCTTTCGCCCTTTCGCCGGCACCCTTCCGCGCGTCTCGTCCCGCGCTTCCTCGCGTCCGGCGCGGGCGTGCCCGCGCTTATGCGCGGAACGCATCAGCTCATAGCGACGAAGTCTAGAACGGCCGTGACCGTTCCTGCTCCAATGGCGCCATGCAGTCAGCGGCCGGCAGGAACCCATGACCATCGAGACCGACGTCGTCATCATCGGAGCGGGCCCCTGCGGTCTGTTCCAGGTGTTCGAGCTGGGCCTTCTGGACATCCACGCCCACGTCATCGAGACGCTGGACCGGCCCGGCGGCCAGTGCGCCGAGCTCTACCCCTCGAAGCCGATCTACGACATCCCCGCCTGCCCCGCCATCGGCGCCCAGGAACTCGTGGACAACCTCCTCGAGCAGATCCGCCCGTTCGCCCCGACGTTCCACTTCGGGCAGCAGGTCGAGACCCTGGTGCGCCGCCCCGACGAGCGCTTCGACCTGCGCACCGGCACCGGGACGGAATTCGTCGCGAAGGCGGTCGTGATCGCCGGCGGGGTCGGCTCCTTCGCGCCGGTCAGGCTGAAGATCCCGGGCGTCGAGGAACGGGTCGGCCATGACGTCTTCTACTCGGTTCGCGACCCCTCGCTGCACGCCGGCCGCGACGTCGTCGTGCTCGGCGGCGGGGACAGCGCGCTGGACTGGGCGCTGGACCTGCAGAAGACGGCCAACAGCGTCCTGCTGATCCACCGCTCGGAGAAGTTCAAGGCGGCACCCGCCTCGGTATCGCGCATGCGGGCGCTCTGCGAGGACTTGGAGATGCAGTTTCTCGCCGGCAACGTCACACGCCTGATCGGCAGCGATGGCGATCCCGTCGATGGCGACCCCGTCGATGGCGACCCCGTCGATGGCGACCCCGTCGACCACCCGGCTCCAGCCGGACAGCCGACCGACGACGCGAGCGCCGCCGGCGACCGGCCCTCCGCGCTGACGGCGATCGAGGTGGCCGGTCTCGACGGCGTCGCCCGTCGGGTCGAGCTCGATCAGCTGCTCGTGTTCTTCGGGCTCTCCCCCAAGCTCGGCCCGATCGCCCACTGGGGACTCGATCGCAAGGGCAGCTCGATCCGCGTCGACACCGAGCACTTCGCCACCGGCGAGCCCGGCATCCACGCCGTCGGCGACGTCAACTGGTACCCCGGCAAGAAGAAGCTGATCCTGTCGGGCTTCCACGAGGCCGCGCTCGCCGCGTTCTCGATCAAGGAACGCCTGAACCCCGGCAAGAAAGTGCACCTGCAGTACACGACGACGAGCCCCGCCATGCACGAGCGCCTCGGTGTCGAGGATCCCTACGCCGACGATGTCGAGGCCGCCTGATGTATCGCTACACCGAGCACGACCGGACGTTCCTCGAGGCTCGGGTCGAGGAGTTCCGCGACCAGCTCGCGCGCTACCGCGCGGGCGCCATCGGCGAGGACGAGTTCAAGCAGCTCAGGCTCAGGAACGGGCTCTACGTGCAGCGCCACGCGCCGATGCTGCGCGTGGCGATCCCGTACGGGATGCTCTCCTCGGGGCAGCTGCGCACGCTCGCCAGCGTCGCGCGCAAGTACGACCGGGGCTACGGCCACGTCACCACGCGCCAGAACATGCAGTTCAACTGGCCCGCGCTCGACGACGTGCCGGACATCCTCGCCGAGCTCGCGACGGTCGACATGCACGCGATCCAGACGAGCGGCAACTGCATCCGCAACACCACCAGCGACCCGCTCGCCGGGGCCACCGGCGACGAGATCGAGGACCCGCGGCCGTGGTGCGAGCTGATCCGTCAGTGGTCGACGCTGCACCCCGAGTTCAACTGGCTTCCGAGGAAGTTCAAGATCGCCGTGACCGGGGCCGAGAGCGATCGGGCGGCGGTGCAGGTGCACGACATCGGCCTGCGGCTCGTGCGCGACACGGGCGGCGCGCTCGGCTTCGAGGTGTTCGTCGGTGGCGGGCTCGGCCGGACACCGTTCATCGGCAAGACCCTCCGCGAGTTCCTGCCGGCGGCCGACCTGCTGACGTACCTCGCCGCGATACTGCGCGTCTACAACCTCGAGGGACGACGCGACAACCTCTACAAGGCGCGCATCAAGATCCTGGTCAACGCGATGGGCATCGACGCGTTCCGCGAGCGCGTCGAGGCGGACTGGAACGTGTCGCGCGACTTCGACGACACGTTCGACACGGCGACGATCGATGCGCTCAGGGCGGCGTTTCCGCCCGCCCCGCCGCTCGCCGGCGGGGCGGGCGGCGGGGTGGGCGGCGCGCCCGGACTCGCGGCCGACGGACGCATCGTGCCCGAACGCACGCTGAGCGATCCGCTGTTCAACCAGTGGTATCGCGCCAACACGCGCGACCACAAGGACCCGGCCCGGCGGATCGTCTACGTGTCCCTGAAGGCACCGGGCCGGCCCGCGGGCGACATCACCGCGCTGCAGATGGACGCGGTCGCCGATCTCGCCGAGCGGCATTCGCTCGGCGAGGTCAGGACCACTCACGAGCAGAACCTGGTGCTCGCCCACGTTCCGGTCGACGAGCTGTTCGAGCTGTGGCGCGCGCTGAGGCCGCTCGGGCTCGCGACCCCGAACATCGGGCACCTGTCCGACATGATCGTCTGCCCCGGTCTCGACTTCTGCTCGCTCGCCAACGCCGGCACGCTCGCGATCTACGACCAGATCTACACGCGCTTCGACGACCTCGACTACCTGCACGAGCTCGGCGACGTGTCGATCAAGATCTCCGGCTGCATGAACGCCTGCGGTCACCACCACGTCGGCGACATCGGCGTGCTCGGCGTCGAGAAGAACGGCGAGGAGTGGTACCAGCTGACGATCGGCGGTCACGCCGGCGACGCCGCCGCCCTCGGGCGACGTCTCGGCAAGGCGATTCCGAAGCAGGATGTCGCCACCGCGATCGGACACCTGCTCGACGCCTACGTCGCCAACCGCGAACCCGGCGAGAGCTTCCACGATGCCGTCGACCGGCTCGGCGTCGAACCCTTCAAGGAGACGGTCTATGCCACTGCTGCGTAACGGGCGCGCCGACGCCGACGACCCCTGGGTGCGACTCGACGACGACGCCCCCCTGCCCTCTACCGCGACCGGCCGACCCGCCGGCCTGCCCGAGAGCTCCCCGCCGGCGCCGGTGCTGCTCGGACTCGCGCGCTTTCTCGCCGAGGCGGCCGGCGGCACGGTCGCCACCGGCGTGCTGCTCGCCCCGGACGACGACCCGCTCGTGCTCGCCCCGTATCTCGGGCGCCTGCAGCTCGTCGCGGTCGACTTCCCGGTCTACACCGACGGGCGCGGCTACTCGCACGCGCGGCTCCTTCGCGAGAGGCTCGGCTACGGTGGCGAGGTTCGCGCGATCGGTGACGTGCGGGTCGATCAGCTGGCGTTCATGGTGCGCGCCGGCTTCGACACCTTCGATCTCGTCGACGAGATCGATGCGGCGACGCTGCACGCGGCCCTGTCCCGCTACCGGACGAGCTACCAGCCGAGCTACGCGCTGGCGATCGCCGGCTGAGCGTACCCGGGACGGGAGGCGCGTGCGACAATCGCCCCGACCACCCGCTCGCGAGAACGCCCGATGGACAAGCGCCTGCTCGACATCCTCGTCTGCCCCGAGACCAAGGGCAAGCTGATCCCGCGCGGCGACGAGCTCTGGAGCGTGCAGGCCGCGCTGGCCTATCCGGTGCGGGACGGCATCCCGGTCATGCTCGGGCAAGAAGCCCGGGCGCTGACGCTCGACGAGGTCGAGGCGCTCAAGGCCGAGACGCGCTGAGCCGAGCTCGACCCCGGGCGCGGCGCGGACCCTCGGGCGCCGCGAGCCCTCGGCTGCGGGAGCCGATTCGTCGATCAGCTGTCGGACCCGATCTCGTCGGCCCGCTCGCGGTTCCCGAGAACGACCGTCACGACGCTCGAGCGGGCCTCGACCCAGTCGCGCGAATCGCCCGCGTGACGGCGCAGCTGCAGCGCCACCGAGCGCGCGTCGGCGAGTGCCGAGGGCAGCGCGATCGTGGTGTCGAAGCGGCGCCAGTCGGCTCCCGCGAAGTCGTCGTCGCGCGCGATGCGGTACTCGCTCGGCTCGCCGGTGGCGCTCGGTATCAGCGACGTCACCGCCCCCTCGTCCAGCACGGCGACGTCGCGCACGTCGATGACCGGCGGGTTGGCGACGACCGAGCTGCCGGCACGGCAACGAGGCCCGGGCACGCCTTCCATCAGCGTCAGCTCGCGCACGATGTCGTAGCCGCGTGCCGGCTCGCTCTTGCGCAGTCCCGCGAAGCGCGTCTTCGAGATCGTGACGACGATCGGCACGTTCGGCACCTCGACGAACTCGATGCGGCCCTCGAGGTCGGTGAAGGCGGTACCGAACTGGCCGTAGTTGCCTTCGAGCCCGATGCAGACCGAGGCGCCGACGACGGGCGTGCCACCCGGGTCGACGACACGTACCCCGTAACGCGCCGCATCGGCGGCGCCGCTCGCACCGAGCGCGATACCGAGCGCCAGGGCGATGCCGGCCATCCGCGCGGTACCCCCACCACCGCTCGCGCGGCCTGCCGAAAGGGTGTTCGCTCGTCGCGAGCCCGTCGTGATCGTGTTCATGCTCTCTCCCGCACGGTATCCGGCACGTCCCCGCCGAAATGCCGGCGGTCGGACGCGAACCGTCAACCCGATGACGGCGAGAGAGATTGTCGGGCCGGAACGGCCGTCCGGGCTGCGAGCGCGCTCACGGATCGGCGCGCCCGAGTGTCGGCTGGTCGGCAGGGCGGGGAGATGCCTCTTCGGGGAGGGACGATCGTCCGGCAGGGGAGGGGGAAGGGGGAACGCCCGTCCCGCGGCCGTGGCCTCGGCGAACCTTCAGCCGCGTTCCCAGTTGCGCACGGCACCGGTATCGATATGCACGAATCCGGAGCGTGCGTAGTAGCCGACGCCGCCGGCACGCATCGCGAGCGCCGCCTTCCGGAGCTCCCGAGTGGCGACGCCGGGCACGTGGATGTCGGCGGCCTTGCCTTCCATGTGCAGGCTGTACTTGGCAACGCCCTTCGAGCGCTTCCTGAGCTTCGCGTTGGTCTCGGGCGTGCGGTAGCCGGACAGGAGATGGATAGGCTCGTCCGTGTCGAGACTCGCGTGCAGGGTCACCAGATCGTCGAGCAGTCGCGGGTCCATGATCCGCTCCTCGTTGGCGCGATGGTCCCGCATCAGGTGACCGATCGCCACGAGCGACTCGTCGATGTACATGCCACGCGTGAAGTAGACGATGTCGAGCCGTTCCCAGGTGTGCGAGTTGACCAGGTTCAGCCGCCGCTCGACCGGCAGCGCCGCCCGGGCCGGGGCCGCGCCGAGCAGCGCGCCGATGCCGGCCGCACCGATGCCGGCCGCACCGAGACCACCGGCACCGACTGCCGGGAGTCCGACCGCGCCGAGTCCGGCCCCCGCTCGACCGAGAAAGCGACGGCGAGCGGGAGACGGAGTGATAGCTGTGGCGGTGCGACGCATGACGTATCCGGTGACGAGGACGAGCGTAGGACGACAGCCGACGACACGCGGCCCGGAGACGGCGCGAAGGGTGCCAAGACATTCGCTCATTTTGCCACAACCGATCTCGCCCGGGCGGCGGCAACATGACCGCGTGACCCGTGCCCGGGTCGACCGTCCGGCGATCAGACGTAGCGGACTTCCAGGATCTCGTACTCGCGCGTGCCGTTGGGCGTCTGCACGCCGACCTCGTCGCCCTCCACCTTGCCGATCAACGCCCGCGCGACCGGCGAGCTCACGCTGATCCGTCCGGCCTTCAGGTCGGCCTCGTCGTCACCGACGATCTGGTAGACGATCTCGTCGTCGGAACCCAGATCCATCAGCTTCACCGTCGCCCCGAACACGACCTTGCCGTCCGCGTTGACCTTGGTCACGTCGATGATCTGGGCGTTGCCGAGCTTGCCCTCGATCTCCTTGATGCGCCCCTCGATGAAGCCCTGTTCCTCGCGCGCGGCGTGGTACTCGGCATTCTCCTTCAGGTCGCCATGCTCGCGAGCCTCGGCAATCGCCTGGATCACCGCCGGGCGGCGCACGCCCTTCAGCTCCGACAGCTCCTCGCGCAGCATGTCGGCACCACGTGTGGTCAGGGGGAACTTGGTCATGCCGTCTCCGAGTGGATGTCGCTCAGGCGATGGATCGAGCCACCCACCGTCGCGTCGAGCGCCGCCGAGATCGCGCTGGCCCCGGCGAGCGTCGTCGTGTAAGGGATCTTCCGTCCCAGCGCCTCCTGCCGAATGTAGTAGGAATCGGCGAGCGCCTGGCGGCCCTCGGTAGTATTGATGATCAGCGCGATCTCGTCGTTCTTGATCCTGTCGAGGATATGCGGCTGGCCCTGCTGCACCTTGTTGACGCGCTCGCACGCCAGCCCGGCGGCGCTGATCGCCTCCTCGGTGCCGCCCGTGGCGAGCAGCTCGAAGCCGCTCCGGTGCAACGCGCGGGCGACCTCGACGATGCCGCGCTTGTCGCGATCCCGCACCGACAGGAACGCGCAACCACCGGTCGGCAGCTCCGCCGAGGCGGCGAGGGACGCCTTGTGGAAGGCCTCTCCGAACGTCCGCGCCGAGCCCATGACCTCGCCGGTCGACTTCATCTCGGGCCCGAGCGTCGGGTCGACGCCCGGGAACTTGCCGAACGGGAACACCGACTCCTTGACGCTGAAGAAGGCCGGTCGCGGCACGTGCGTGACGCCCTGCGACTCGAGACTCTGACCGACCATGCAGCGCGCGCCGACGCGGGCGATCGGCACACCGGTGGCCTTCGAGACGAACGGCACGGTGCGCGAGGCGCGCGGGTTGACCTCGAGCACGTAGATCGTCTCGTCCGGGCCGCCCGCGCCCTGGATCGCGAACTGGGTGTTCATCAGCCCGACCACGCCGAGCCCCTTCGCCAGCCGTCTGACCTGCTCGCCGAGCTCCTCGCAGAGCGCGTCGGAGAGACTGTGCGGCGGCAGCGAGCAGGCCGAGTCGCCCGAGTGGATGCCGGCCTCCTCGATGTGTTCCATGATCCCGCCGATGACCACGCGCTCGCCGTCGGAGATCGCGTCGACATCGACCTCGACGGCGTCGTCGAGAAAGCGATCGAGCAGGATCGGGGAGTCGTTGGAGACGCTGACCGCGTCGGTGACGTAGCGCTCGAGGTCGGTCTCGTCGCGGCAGATCTCCATCGCCCGCCCGCCGAGCACGTAGCTCGGGCGCACCACCAGCGGGTAGCCGATCTCGCGGGCGTGCTCGAGCGCCTCGGCCGCCGTGCGCGCCGTGCGGTTCGGCGGCTGGCGAAGCCCGAGCCGCTCGATCAGCTGCTGGAAGCGCTCGCGGTCCTCCGCCAGGTCGATCGAGTCGGGGGACGTGCCGATGATCGGCGCACCGGCGGCGACCAGGTCGCGGGCGAGCTTCAGCGGCGTCTGTCCGCCGTACTGGACGATGACGCCCTTCGGTCGCTCGACGTCGATGATCGCGAGCACGTCCTCGAGGGTCAGCGGCTCGAAGTAGAGTCGATCGGAGGTGTCGAAGTCGGTCGAGACGGTCTCGGGGTTGCAGTTGACCATGATGGTCTCGAAGCCGTCCTCGCGCAGCGCGAGCGCCGCGTGCACGCAGCAGTAGTCGAACTCGATGCCCTGTCCGATCCGGTTGGGACCGCCGCCGAGCACGATGATCTTGTCGCGATCGGTGGGGTCGGCCTCCGAGTGACGCTCGTAGGTCGAGTACAGGTAGGCCGTGCTCGTCGCGAACTCGGCCGCGCAGGAATCGACGCGCTTGAACGCCGGCACGACACCGAGCGCCAGGCGACGCTCGCGAACCGCCCGCTCGCTCTCGCCCGTCAGGGCGGCGAGCCGGATGTCCGAGAACCCGTCGCGCTTCCATCCGAACAGCGTGCGCTCGTCGACGTCGCCGAGGGCGACACCGGCGATCTCGCCCTCGCGGCGGATGATGATCTCGATCTGGGCGAGGAACCACGGATCGATCGCGGTGGCCGCGTGCACCTCGTCGAGGCTCCAGCCGTCGCGGAACGCGTCGCCGACGTACCGGAGACGGCTCTCGCGCACCTCGCGGAGTTCGCGCTCGAGCCGCGCTCGACGCTCCTCCCCGGAGAGCGCCGTGTCCATGATCGGATCGAGCCCGGCCACGCCGATCTCGAGTCCGCGGAGCGCCTTCTGCAGCGACTCGCGGAACGTGCGCCCGATCGCCATGACCTCGCCGACCGACTTCATCTGCGTGGTCAGTCGGTTGTCGGCGCTCGGGAACTTCTCGAACGTGAACCGCGGGACCTTGGTGACGACGTAGTCGATCGCCGGCTCGAAGGAGGCGGGCGTCGCCCCGCCGGTGATCTCGTTCCTGAGCTCGTCGAGCGTGAAGCCGACCGCGAGCTTGGCGGCGACCCGCGCGATCGGGAAACCGGTCGCCTTGGAGGCGAGCGCCGAGGAGCGCGACACCCGCGGGTTCATCTCGATGATGATCATCGCGCCGTCGGCCGGGTTGATCGCGAACTGGACGTTCGAGCCACCGGTGTCGACGCCGATCTTCCTGAGCACGGCGATCGAGGCGTTGCGCATCAGCTGGTACTCCTTGTCGGTCAGCGTCTGCGCCGGGGCGATCGTGATCGAGTCGCCGGTGTGCACCCCCATCGGATCGAGGTTCTCGATCGAGCAGACGATGATGACGTTGTCGGCGGTGTCGCGGACCACTTCCATCTCGAACTCCTTCCAGCCGAGCACCGACTCCTCGACCAGGATCTCGGTGGTCGGCGACAGGTCGAGCCCGCGCAGGGCGATCTCCTCGTACTCCTCGCGGTTGTAGGCGATGCCGCCACCGGACCCGCCCATCGTGAACGAGGGACGGAGGATGCACGGGAAACCGATCTCGTCCGACGCGCGCCGCGCGTCCTCCATCGAATGGGCGATGAACGCGCGCGGGGTGGCCAGCCCGATCTCGCCCATCGCGACGCGGAACTTCTCGCGATCCTCGGCCATGTCGATCGCCTCGGGCCGCGCGCCGATCATCTCGACGCCGTGTCTCTCGAGCACGCCCATGCGGTTCAGGTCGAGCGCGCAGTTGAGCGCGGTCTGCCCGCCCATCGTCGGCAGCAGCGCGTCCGGCTTCTCGCGCTCGATGATCCTCTCGACCACGCGCCAGTCGATCGGCTCGATGTAGATCGCGTCGGCCATGGCCGGGTCGGTCATGATCGTCGCGGGGTTGGAGTTGACCAGGATGACCCGATAGCCCTCCTCGCGGAGCGCCTTGCACGCCTGCGCGCCCGAATAGTCGAACTCGCAGGCCTGACCGATGACGATCGGACCGGCCCCGATGATCAGGACGCTCGCTATGTCGTCGCGCTTGGGCATGGTGTCGAACCTGCGTTGTCGAAAGTGCGGAATGAATGGTGTGCGAAAGACGTGTCGCGAGTCGTCCCCCGGACGGCGTGCCGGTGCCGCCGACCCGCTCGCGCGCGGCCGCTCCCCGCGCCCGGCCCGCCGTCGGGCCCGGTGTCGGTCACGCGGGCGACGTCGGTGCGGACCCCGGCATCGGTACCGATGCCGGCTCCGGTCTCGGGCATGCCGCGCCCCGGAGCGACGGCTCCCGTCGGCACCGCCCGATCGGCTCCCGCGCGGCCGCCGTCAGCGCCGCGGCAGCGTCGCCACGAACTCGTCGAACAGTGCCGCGACGTCGTGCGGACCGGGGCTCGCCTCGGGATGTCCCTGGAAGCCGAACGCCGGCACGTCGAGCCGCCGGATGCCCTGCAGGGAACCGTCGAACAGGGAGGTGTGGGTGATCGCGGTCTGGTTGCCGAGCGACTCGGCATCGACCGCGAAGCCGTGGTTCTGGCTGCTGATCATGACCTTCCCGCTCGCCACGTCGAGTACCGGATGGTTGGCCCCGTGATGACCGAACTTCATCTTCGCCGTGCGCGCCCCGCCGGCGAGCGCGAGCAGCTGGTGACCGAGACAGATGCCGAAGGTCGGCAGGCGGTCCTCGTCGACGAGGGCGCGGATGGCCGTGATGGCGTAGCCGCAGGGCTCGGGGTCGCCCGGCCCGTTCGACAGGAACAGTCCGTCGGGCACGAGCGCGCGGACCTCGTCCGCGGTGGTCGTGGCGGGGACGACCGTCACGCGACAGCCGCGCTCGACGAGCATTCTCAGGATGTTGTGCTTGACCCCGAAGTCCATCGCGACGACGTGCGGCGCGGCGGCGCGGGAAGCGGCGGCTTCCGCCGACGCCGCCGCGCCGGCCACCCCGCCGTCCGCGGCCGCCGCGTCGAGGCGCCAGGTTCCCTCGTTCCAGGCGTACGCCTCGGAGCACGAGACCACCTTGGCGAGATCCATCCCGGCCAGTCCCGGGAACGCCCGCGCCGCGCCGTGAGCCGCGACGGCGTCGAGCCCGGGACCGCTCATGATGCAGCCGCCCTGCGCACCGGCGTCGCGAAGGTGGCGGGTCAGCGCGCGCGTGTCGACGTCGGTGATCGCGACGATGCCCCGCTGCCCGAGCCAGACATCGAGAGATTCCTCGGCGCGGAAGCTGCTGTGCCGATCCGGCACGTCGCGCACGACCAGCCCGGCGGCGAACACCTGACCGGATTCCAGATCCTCGGCATTGGTGCCGGTGTTGCCGACGTGCGGCACGGTCAGCGTGACGATCTGCTGAGCGTAGGAGGGATCGGTCAGGATCTCCTGGTAGCCGGTCATCGCCGTGTTGAAGACGACTTCGCCGACGGTCATGCCGTCCGCTCCGAGGGCGAGACCGTCGAAGCGGGTACCGTCGGCGAGCACGAGCAGGGCGGGTCGGGACACGCGGCGAAGGACCTCGGGGTGGCAGACACGAAAACGGGAAAAGCGGCAGCGAGGTGCGCCCCTTTTCCCGTGGTCGTCTACCGGCGGATGGTACGCGCGCGGCGCGCGTGTTGTCCAGCGTGCCGGGGGTGGGAACGGGCGGTCCCGGAGCACCGCCGGAGCGCTCGCCCGGGGGGGGGACGTGCCGGCCGCCGGCCGACGTCTCAGCGGCGCCGCCAGCGCTCCACGCCCGCGACCGTCCGGACCGAGACCTGACCGTCGGCGGCCAGCCTCGCGAGGTGCGCGAGCGTCTCGCCGAGCGCGAACGACATCTGCTGGGCATCGAGCGTGCGGCGGAACAGCACGGGGAACAGCTCGAACGCGCTGCGCGGTTCCGAGACGGCATCGCGCAGCGCGGCGAGCCGCTCGGCGTGGTGCGCGACGAGCGCATCGAGTCGGGCGTGCAGGCCACGGAACGGCAACCCGTGCGAGGGCAGCACGAGCGTGTCCGCGGGCAGTTCCCGAAGCGCGTCGAGCGAGGCGAGGAAGCTCGCCAGCGGATCCGGATCGGGGGAGAGCGGCATGATCGAGACGTTCGGCGAGATCGTCGGCAGGACCTGATCGGCGGCGATCAGCAACCCGTTCGCGGCATCGTGCAGGAGCAGCATGTCGGGCGCGTGGCCGCGACCGACGAGCACACGGAACTCGCGCTCGCCGAGCGTCAGGACGTCGCCGGCGGCGAGCGTTCGCCACGCCCGCGGCGCCGGCGGCGCGGCGACGATCTTCCGATAGCCGTTGCCGAAGGCACGGACGTGCTCGACGCTCTCCTCCGGCAGTCCGTTCGCGGCGTACCAGTCCGCGTAGCGCTCGCCGTACTCGAGCGGCCCGGTGTGCCAGATGCGGTGGGCGAGCGACGTCTCGACGGCGCTGCCGAGCAGCGCCGACCCGTCGGCCGCGAACTCGCCGGCCAGACCCATGTGATCGGGATGGAAGTGCGTGACGAGAACGCGCGCCGGACAGGCTCCGCCGAGCGTCTCGTGCCAGAGCGATCGACCCCGCTCGCTCGCGATGCCGGTATCGACGAGCGTCACGTCGTCGCCGGGCGGCTCGTCCGGAGCACCCTTCGCGCCGAACACCCAGCAGTTGACGTGATCGAGCGCGAACGGCAACGGCTGACGCACCCAGTCGACGCCGTCGGCCACGCGCCGCCGCGTGCCCGCCGCGGGCGGTGCGTCGAACGCGAACGCGAGCGCGCCGTCAGCGACCATGCGGAGCGGCTCCGGACAGGGGCATCGCGGCGGCGAGCGCCACCCGCGCCGGTACCCGGGCCACCGCACGCCTTCCGGGCTCGCCGTCCTCACACATCGGCCAGGTCACCCTTGCTCTCGAGCCAGCGCTTCCTGTCCGGCGCGCGCTTCTTGGCGAGCATCATGTCCATCGTCGTGTTGGTGTCGTCGCCGGCGGCGATCGTCAGCCGCACGAGCCGCCGCGTCTCGGGGGCGACCGACGTCTCGCGCAGCTGCAGCGGGTTCATCTCGCCGAGCCCCTTGAAGCGCGTGACACTGACCTTGCCCTTCCTGCCGTCCTTCTCGATGCGCTCCATGATCGCCTGCCGCTCGACGTCGTCGACCGCGTAGAACACCTCCTTGCCGACATCGACGCGGTACAGCGGCGGCATCGCCACGTAGACGTGCCCGGCCTCGACGAGCGCACGGAAGTGACGCACGAACAGCGCGCACAGCAAGGTGGCGATGTGCGCCCCGTCGGAATCGGCGTCCGCGAGGATGCAGATCTTGCCGTAGCGCAGCCGGGAGAGATCGTTCGAGGCGGGTTCGAGACCGATCGCCACGGAGATGTCGTGCACCTCCTGCGAACCGAGGATCTGCTCGACCTCGGCCTCCCAGGTGTTCAGGATCTTGCCCCGAAGCGGCATGATCGCCTGGAACTCCCGGTCGCGCGCCTGCTTGGCCGAGCCGCCCGCCGAGTCTCCCTCGACGAGGAAGAGCTCGGTGCGCGACAGGTCGGTCGAGGCGCAATCGGCGAGCTTGCCCGGCAGCGCCGGTCCGCTGGTGACCTTCTTGCGCTGCACCTTCTTGCCCGAGCGCCCGCGCGCCTGGGCGCTCGAGATGACCAGGGCCGCCAGCGCGTCCCCGCTCTCGGGGTGGCGGTTGAGCCACTGCGCGGTGTGGTCCTTGACCACGCCGGCGACGTAGCCCGCGCACTCGCGCGAGGAAAGCCGCTCCTTGGTCTGGCCCGAGAACTGCGGATCCTCCAGCTTGACCGACAGCACGTAGGCGACGCGGTCCCAGACGTCCTCCGGCGTGATCTTCACGCCGCGCGGCAAGAGGTTCCGGAAGTCGCAGAACTCGCGGATCGCGTCGGTCAGCCCCGCGCGCAGCCCGTTGACGTGCGTGCCGCCCTGCGCGGTCGGCACCAGGTTCACGTAGCTCTCCTGCGTACCCTCCCCACCCTCGGGCAACCAGGTGACGGCCCAGTCGGCCGCCTCGGTCCGGCCGCTCGCCGTGCCGGACAGCGGCGCGCTCGGCAGGCGCTCGAGGTCGGCGACGGCGCCGGCGAGGTAGTCCACGAGTCCGTCCGCGTAGAGCCAGTCGTCCTTCTCGCCGCTCGCCTCGTCGGTCAGGCGCACGCGGAGGCCCGGGCACAGCACCGCCTTGGCACGCAGCAGATGGCGGAGCTTCGGCAGCGATATCCGCGCCGAATCGAAGTACTTCGGATCCGGCCAGAAGCGGATCCGGGTGCCGGTGTTGCGCTGCCCCACGCTGCCGACGGGCTCTAGGCGCCGAGCGACGTCCCCGCCGGCGAACGTCGCGAGGAACTCGTGCCCGCCACGCCGGATGGACACCTCGAGCTTCCTCGACAGCGCGTTGACGACCGAGACGCCGACACCGTGCAGCCCGCCCGAGAAGCGGTAGTTGTCGTTGGAGAACTTGCCGCCGGCGTGCAGCGTGGTCAGGATCACCTCGACGCCCGGCTTCTTCAGGGTCGGGTGCAGGTCGACCGGCATCCCGCGCCCGTCGTCGAGCACCTCGAGCGAGCCGTCCCGGAACAGTGTCACGCGGATGTCGGAGGCGTGACCCGCCAGCGCCTCGTCGACGCTGTTGTCGATGACCTCCTGGGCGAGATGGTTCGGGCGCTGGGTATCGGTGTACATGCCCGGCCGCTTCCGCACCGGGTCCAGTCCGCTCAGCACCTCTATCGAGGAGGCGTCGTATGTACCGCTCATTCGGTCGGGGCGCTCGTGAGGATGCGTGTGTCGGGAGGAGCGAAGATCGGCGCGGCGGTCGCGGCAGGCAAGCGCCGAGGCGTTCGATCACTATATGAAAATACAGCATTCCGGTGCCGGCCGGAAGATCGGTCGAACCGGCGGCGAGACCGGACGCGCCGCGATCCGGAGTCCGGGCGAACGGCCGGGACCACGGCCGGGCGAGGACGCCGCCGCCCCCGTCCCGACGACGAGCGCGAACGCTCGCGGGTCACCGCCCGGTGCTCTCGTGCCTCGGCATGCGGAGGAGTGTAGCCCACGCCCCCGCCGTGGCCGTGGAGCGGATGCGCGCCCGTGACGGGACGCCCGCGAGGCCGGCGGCGCCTCGCCACGCTTGAACAAGTCCTCGTCAGTCCACACACTCCCGCGTCCGCCGCGCCCCGCCCTCTCCCGGAGAACCCGCCGATGACCGATTCGCCGCACATCGTGCAGCTCGACGAGCAGAACTTCATGCAGGTCGTCGTCGAGGGCTCGGACCGGGCGCCCGTGCTGGTCGACTTCTGGGCCGACTGGTGCGGCCCCTGCAAGGCGCTGATGCCGGTGCTGGAGAAGCTCGCGATCGAGTACGACGGCGCGTTCGTCCTCGCCAAGCTCGACACCGAGGCCCACCCGGGCATCGCCCAGCAACTCGGCATCCGGAGCCTGCCCACGGTCAAGCTGTTCAGCGGCCGCCAGCTCGTCGACGAGTTCATGGGCGCGTTGCCCGAGCCCGACGTCCGGCGCTTCCTCGAGACCCATGTCGGCCCGCCCGGCGCGGCGGCGGAGCCCGGGGAGGAAGTGCCGGCCCTCGGCCCCGTCGCCGACGCGATGGCGTTGTTCGAGAGCGGTGACGCCGAAGGTGCGCTCGCGATCCTCCGCGAGGCCCGGGCGACGGCACCGGCGGACGCCGAGATCCTGCTCGCGCTCGGTCAGGTGGCGGTCGCGACCGGGGATCTGGACACGGCCGAGAGCTGCGTCGGGGCGCTGCCCGAGGAGACCCGGGACGGTGCGCCGGGCAGGCGGCTGGCCGCCACCATCGCGCTCGCCCGCGACAGCGACACGAGCGAGAGCCTGCCGGAGCTGCAGGCGAAGCTCGACGCGAACGACGGCGACAGCGGCACGCGTTACCGCCTCGCGATCGCCATGGCGCTCGCCGGCGACGTGCGGGGCGGCATGGATCACCTCCTGCACCTGGTGCGCACCGACCCCGATCACGCCGACGGCGCACCGCGCGAGAAGCTGCTCGCGCTGTTCGATGTGCTAGGCGACGATCCGCTGGTCGGCCGCTATCGTCGGAAGCTGTTCGCGCTCCTGCACTGAGCACGCTCAGGACGGCGCGCGCGCCCCGCAGTTCCAGCAGGCACCGAACTCGCCGCCGACCTCCTCGGCGCAGCCGCCGCAGCGCCAGTCCGGCTGCGGGCGAAGCCGTGTCGCCTCGTACTCGTCGATCAGCGCGCGGGCGCGCTCGAGATGGCGCGGCTCGTCGAGCCAGACGCCGATGACGTCGCCGGGCGGCAGCTCGCCGATCGCCCCGCTCAGGTAGCGGCCGGTCACGCGCGAGCGCATGCCGCCGGCGGCCAGCTCGTCGACGACGAGCTGCGCCTCGACCAGACTGGCGGCACGGTAGACGAGTGGCATGCGCGCGGTGCGCCCGTCAGCCGTCCGCGGCCGGTGCGGCCGTCGGTGCGTCCTCGGCCGGTGCGTACGGCAGCGGGAGCGGTTCGAGCGGTGCGCCCCCGATCGCCAGCGCTTCGGGATCGGCCGCGATCCGCACGACGGCGAGAAGCTCGATGCCGGACGATGTCGGGACCGCGTCCACGACCAGGCCGGCATCCGCGTCGTCACCGGCGGCGAGCGCGGTGCCCGGCCCGATCCCGGTGGCCGCTCCGGCGTCCGCCGTGACATCGGCGGCGATCCGGAAGCGCCGCATGTGCCGTTTCAGCTTGCCGAGGTACTGCATGCGCGCGACGATCTCCTGCCCGGGGTAGCAGCCCTTGCGGAAGCTCAGCCCGCCGACGAGCTGGAGGTTGACCATCTGCGGCACGAACGCCTCGCGCGTGGCCGCCGTGATGCGCGGGATGCCGGCGGCGATGTCGCCGTGTCGCCAGGCCACGTCGCCGTCCGGCAGATCGGCGGGGACACTCTCGCGAGGGACGACGATCAGGTAGCGCCGCGCGGCGCCCGCCCCGTCCGCGTCGCCCGGCACGTCGTGCCACCGGCACATCTGGGCTCCCGCGGCACCCTCGGCGCCGCCGACCACGTCGAGCACCTCGGCCGGCCCCTGCGGCGGCAGCGCCGCGATGCCGTGCGCGAGCGACGCGTCGGCCGCGGCGTCCGCCCTCGCCTCCAGCCCGAGACAGACCAGGTCGTCGCGGACGGTGAAGGTCACGTCCGCCCGCATCACGAACATCCGCAGCCGCTGCAGCAGCCCGTCGATCAGCTCGCCCGGCGCGATCAGCCGAAGCCCCCCGTCGGCGAGCGTCAGCACCGACGGCAGGGCGAGCAACCGACCCTTGGGGCTGCAGTAGCCCGCCATGCAGGCGCGACTCGCGCCGGTTCCGGCAAGGTCGTTGCTGAGCTGTCCCTGCAGGAACGTGACCACGTCGACGCCGCTCGCGTCGACGACGGCGAGCGAGGGCAGGCGAACGGGACGGTCCGCGATCGGACGGGAGATCGGCGAGTGATCGGTCATCGGTCAGGTCCGGCGCGCCGCGGAGCGGCGATGGACGGGATTGTCGCAGAGGATTCGTGCCGGGACAGTGCCGTTTGCTACTATTCGTCGGCTTTCTACCGCCGCGAAGGCGGAATCGAGACGGCACTCGTAAGACCAGGGAGAGCCACGAGGCTGCCGCCACCGCGAGATCGCGACGAGAATGAGCGAATCCAACGACACCGATCCCACGCAGGATCCCGCATCGGCCCCCGCGTCGGCCCCCGCGTCGGCCCCCGCGTCGCCGCCCGCCACCCGGGACGATCTCCGGCACTCGACCGGGGACACCGAGGGCGATCGATCCGACGCGGCGCCGGGCGCCGCGGAACGCGGCGCCACCACCGTCGCGCGCCCCACCGAGATCGGTGGCCAGAAGGGCCCCGAACCGACGCGTTACGGCGACTGGGAAAGGAAAGGTCGCTGCACCGACTTCTGACACTCGAGACACCCAACATACCCATGAGCCGTCCTCACGACACGCGACCCCTGTCGCCGCACCTGATGCACTACAAGTTCCCGCTCACGGCGATGCTGTCGATCGGGCACCGTGCGTGCGGCATCGTCAACAGCGCGGCGATCGTGCTGCTCGTGATCGTCGTGGCGAGCGCCGCCGGCACGCCGGAGGGCTACGGTTTCGCCGCGGCGCTGGTCGATTCCTGGTTCGGCAAGCTGGTGCTGTTCGGCTTCACGCTGACGCTCTACTACCATCTCTGCAACGGGGTCAGGCACCTGTTCTGGGACGTCGGTCGCGGGCTGGAGGTGGCGATGGCGATGAAGTCCGCCTACGTCTGCCTCGCCGCGGCACTGGCCCTGTCGGTGATCACGTGGATCGTGGCGGCGGCGGCATGAGAAATCTCCGCACCCCGCTCTCCGAGGTAAAGGGTCTCGGCTCGGCGAAGGAAGGCACCGGCCACTTCTGGTCGCAACGGCTGACCGCGATCGCGCTGGTCCCGCTCGTGCTCTGGCTCTGCTTCTCGGTCGCCGCCCTGCCCGGCATGGACTACCTGTCCGTGCGGGAATGGCTGTCGAGCCCGTTCACCAGCATCATGATGGTGCTGTTCATCGCCGTCGCCTTCTACCACGCGCGACTCGGCCTGCAATCGATCATCGAGGACTACGTCGGTGGGCACGGCGGGCGGACCCTCGCGGTCATCGGCGTGACCTTCGCCGGCGCGGTGCTTGCCGTGGTCGGCGTGTTCTCGGTGTTGCGCATCGCCTTCGCCGGGTAGGCAGGGGCCGGCGAGATCGCGCCGAGCGGCGTTTCGGTCGCGCCGCCGACGCGCGGCGCGATGATCCGGCCGACGTCGCGGGAGTCCGACGGGACCTGCACTCGACGTGCCGGGGAAGGCGCTCGTGTCACGTCGGAACGTGGTGGCGAGGAACCTCGCCCGGTAGCGGTCGGCACGGTATCGGCACGGCTGAGCGGATCGCGCGCCGCGCACGTAGGAAGTCTGGATCACCGTACCGTGACCGCCTCCCTCCGGACGGAGACGGCCGCATCAACCAACGCGAACCGCCGCGGGCGAGTTCGCCGAACGGGACTGTCATGGGTAGCAACGCATACACCATCGTCGACCACCAGTACGACGTCGTCATCGTCGGCGCCGGCGGCGCGGGCCTCCGCGCGACGCTCGGCATGGCCGCCAAGGGGCTTTCCACCGCCTGCGTGACGAAGGTCTTCCCGACCCGTTCGCACACGGTCGCCGCCCAGGGCGGCATGAGCGCCGCGCTCGGCAACATGGGCGACGATCACTGGACCTGGCACATGTACGACACGGTCAAGGGTTCCGACTGGCTGGGCGACCAGGACGCGATCGAGTACATGTGCCGCGAGGCGATGCCGGCCGTCATCGAGCTGGAGCACTTCGGCGTGCCGTTCTCGCGCACCGAGGAAGGCAAGATCTACCAGCGCCCGTTCGGCGGGATGACCACGCATTTCGGCGAGGGCAGCGCCGCCCAGCGCACCTGCGCCGCGGCCGACCGTACCGGCCACGCGATCCTGCACACGCTCTACCAGCAGTCGCTGAAGCACCAGGCGGAGTTCTACATCGAGCACTTCGCCACCGACCTGATCATGGAGGACGGGGTCTGCCGCGGTGTCGTCTCGCTGGACCTGGCCACCGGCGAGCTGCACCGCTTCCGCGCCCAGATCGTCGTGCTCGCCACCGGCGGCTGCGGCCGCACCTACTTCTCGGCCACCTCGGCGCACACCTGCACCGGCGACGGCAACGCGATGGTGCTGCGCGCGGGGCTGCCGCTGCAGGACATGGAGTTCATCCAGTTCCACCCGACCGGGATCTACGGCGCGGGCGTCCTGATCACCGAGGGCGTGCGCGGCGAGGGGGGCTACCTCACCAACAGCGAGGGCGAGCGCTTCATGGAACGCTACGCGCCGAACGCGAAGGACCTGGCGAGCCGCGACGTGGTCAGCCGCTCGATGACGATGGAGATCAACGCCGGGCGCGGTGTCGGACCCGACGGCGACCACATCTTCCTGAACCTCCAGCACCTCGGACGCGACGTCATCGACAGCCGCCTGCCCGGCATCGCCGAATCCGCGCGCATCTTCGCGGGCGTGGACGTCGGCACCGATCCGATCCCCGTCATCCCGACCGTCCACTACAACATGGGCGGCATCCCGACGAACTTCCACGGCGAGGTCGTCACGCTGAAGGACGGCGACCCCGACAGCGTCGTGCCGGGCCTCATGGCGATCGGCGAGGCGGCCTGCGTGTCCGTCCACGGCGCCAACCGCCTCGGCAGCAACTCCCTGCTCGACATCGTCGTGTTCGGTCGCGCCGCCGCCAACCACGCGGCGGACATCGTGACGCCGGGCGCGTCCCGGAAGCCGCTCAAGGAGTCCTCGATGGAGCCGATCCTCGGGCATATCGATCGCGTTCGCGACAACCGCGGCGCGACGCGCAGCGCCGAGGTACGCGACGACATGCAGAGGACGATGCAGAAGCAGGCGGCGGTGTTCCGTACCGGCGAGACGCTGCAGCAGGGAGCCGACGAGATGCGCGTCATCGTCGATCGCTTCGACGACGTGCGCGTCGACGACAAGAACCTGATCTGGAACACCGACCTCGTCGAGACGCTCGAGCTGGAGAACCTCCTGGCACAGGCGCAGACGATCGTGCACGGCGCGCTGAACCGCACCGAGAGCCGCGGCGCCCACGCGCGTGACGACTTCGAGGAACGCGACGACGAGAACTGGATGAAGCACACGCTCACGTGGACGGACGATCGTCAGAACGTCACGATCGACTACCGCCCCGTGCACATGTACACGATGAGCGACGAGGCGGAAGTGATCCCGCCGAAGAAGCGCGTCTACTGACGGACCGCCCTGCCCGGGTCCGCACGCTTCCGCCCCTCGAACAGGAGAACAGTCATGGCCGAGTTCACCCTTCCCTCCAACTCGATCGTCAAGAAGAACGGCAACGTCTTCCCGGCCCCCGACGGGGCGAGCAACGTGCGCACGTTCAAGATCTACCGCTACGACCCCGACAGCGGATCGAACCCGCGCGTGGACACCTACGAGCTCGACATCGAAAGCTGCGGCCCGATGATTCTCGACGCGATCATCAAGATCAAGGCGGACATGGACTCGACGCTGACCTTCCGTCGCTCCTGCCGCGAGGGCATATGCGGTTCCTGCGCGATGAACATCGACGGCGGCAACGCGCTCGCCTGCACCACGGCGATCGCCGACATCGAGGGCGACATCACGATCTACCCGCTGCCGCACCAGCCGGTCATCAAGGACCTGGTCTCGGACCTGACCACGTTCTACGCCCAGTACGCCTCGGTCGAGCCCTGGCTCAAGTCCGACACGCCCGCCCCGCCCGACCGCGAGCGCCTGCAGTCTCCGGAGGATCGCGAAAGGCTCGACGGGGCCTACGAGTGCATCATGTGCGCGTGCTGCTCGACGAGCTGCCCGAGCTACTGGTGGAACCCCGAGCGCTTCCTCGGTCCGGCCGCCCTGCTCGCCTCCTACCGCTGGCTCGTCGACAGCCGCGACGACGCGACCGGCGAGCGCCTGGACGATCTCGAGGACCCGTACAAGCTCTACCGCTGTCACACGATCATGAACTGCGCGCAGGTCTGTCCGAAGGGCCTGAACCCGTCGAAGGCGATCGCCGAGACGAAGAAGATGCTCGTCAAGCGCAGGCTGTAGCGACGTGACCGACGACGCGCGAACCGCGGCGCGTTCGCGTCTGCGCTGGCGCTGCCGGCGCGGCATGCGCGAGCTCGACGAGGCGATGCGCGCCTACCTCGACAACCACTACGACGACGCCACGGAAGGCGAGCGCGAGGACTTCGAGGCTCTGCTCGAGATGCAGGACCCGGAACTCTACCGCCATGTCTGCGGCAAGGACAGGGATGAGCGATTCGGCCCCATCATCGACAAGATCGCCCGTACCCTCGGCGGAGCCGCGGGTGATGACGATCCGGATCTCGTGCGCGCGTAGCCTGCTGATCGTGCTGCTCGCGGCAGGCGGGGTGCGGGCGCTGGCACTGTGCGAGCTGTCGGCGCCGCTGTTCGTCCTCGCCGCGTGCGCGGTCGTCGCGATCGCGGCGCAAGCGCTGCTGTCGGCCCGCCTCGTGTCGCTCGCGCTCGACGACGACGGACACTGGCACGCGCTCCTCTCGAACGGCGAACGGTTCGCCGGACGGCTGGCGGCGGCGGGATACCGTGGCGCGGCCCTCGTCGTGCTGGTGCTGGAGGAAGACAGTTCGATGGCGCGCGCGCGGCGGCGTCGCGTCGCGGTCTTCGCCGACGGTGTCGACGCCCGCGATTTCTCCTTCCTGCACCTGCAGCTGGCGATCGTCGGGGGTGACCGTTGATCGCGGGCATCGGTACCGATCTCGCGACCGTGAGTCGTGTCGCCCGCGCGCACGCGCGTTTCGGGGAACGGTTCGCCCGCCGCTTCCTGCACGCGAGCGAGATGGCGGACTACCGGGCGCACGCCGATCCCGCGCGCTTCCTGGCCAAGCGCTTCGCGGTCAAGGAGGCGGCGGTCAAGGCGCTCGGAACCGGTGAACGCACCGGTGTGCTGCTGCGCGACTTCCACGTCTCCCACGACGCGCTCGGCAGGCCGCTGCTCGGCGTATCGGGAGAGGCGGCGACGCGCTGCCGCGAGATCGGCATCGACGCCATGCACGTCAGCCTGAGCGACGAGGGCGACCTGGTGAGCGCCTTCGTCGTGCTGGAACGTGTCGCCGGCGGGCTCGCCGACACCTCCTGACGCGTCGCCGCGGTCCGAGCCGGTCAGACCGCCCGGATGGCCCGGCCCGAGGGGCCGCGGGCACCGGACGACTCCGAGAACGACTCCCGACGAGCGGCGTTCGAGGCCGACCCCGCAGCCTGACCGAGCGGCGGCCCGGGACCGCTCCGGCAACCTTCCGCGATCGGCCGTCTCGACGCGCCGGCCGCCGATGGCGGACCGCCGGCGGGCCCCGTCGGTCAGCCGGGCTCGCGCTTCCGCCAGACGCGCACGTAGTCGATCGTCCATGCCGCCGGCGATGGCGTCGTCCCGTCGGGGTCGCCGGGCCAGCTGCCGCCCACGGCGAACGGCAGCGCGAGGTACATGTCCTGGCTCGAGACGTCTTCGCCGACGATACGGTAGCGCGGCACACCGTCGAGAAAGAACAGGAACTCCTCGGGGGACCACGACACGCCGATGGTGTGGAATCCCTCGGACAGCCCGGATTCGACCACCTCGAACTGGCCCGGCGAGCGAAGATCTCCGCCGGCGTCGACGTACTCGTAGTTGTGGAAGAGGCTGTCGGGGCGCCCGCCGTCGCGCTCCATGACGTACAGCTGCGGGCGCAGGTCCACCGGCTCGGCGCCGAGCATCCAGACCGATGGCCAGAGTCCCTGGCCGGCGGGCAGATCGACGCGGACCTCCACGTAGCCGTAGGTGAAGTCGAACTTGTCCGCCGTCGTCAGCACGCCGGACAGCCAAGTCAGCCCGTTGGCCGCGGCCCGCCGTCCCTCGGGCGTGTCGGGCGCGTCGGCCACCTCGGTGGCCGCGATCGTCAGGGTTTCTCCGTCGAACGAGAACGGCGAACGTTCCACGCGGCCGGCGTCGGCTCCGGTATCACCGAGCACGTCGGCGTAGTACTGGAGCTCGTCGTTGATCGTGATGTCCGGCCCCCAGGGCAGCGCCGTGTTCCAGCGGCTCGGATCGAGGGTGAGCCCGCCGAACTCGTCGTTGAAGACGAGCGTGTAGTCCTCGGGATCGAGCGCGGCGGGCACGCCCTCGACGGCCGGGTCGGCGGCGCCGAGCTCGGGCGAGCCGTCGTCGTTCGCGTCGTCGGTGGCGGCGGCCGCGTCGTCGAGACGCTGGGCGTGCAGTTCCTCCAGGTCGCTCTCGGTGCAGCCGGAGACGGCCAGGGCGAGCAGCGCGAGGCCGGGAAGCAGTCGCGCCCGGGCGGAGCGGTACGTGTTCATCGAAGTGTCCATCAGTAGTAGTACCGGACGCCGATGCCGAGAGAATCGTTGTCTCCGACCTCGACGCGCGAGACGACGTCGAGGCGACGTCCGATGTGGTAGTAGGCGCCTCCGAAGGCGGTCGGATCGCCCTCGAAGAACGTGCTGTAGCCGACGCCGGCCTGCAGCTCGAAGCGATCGTTGACGACGAAGCGCGACTCGGCGCCCAGGTAGAGACCGGAGTCCGCGAGCTCGGCCGAGACGCCGGCGCGCTGAAGCTCGAAGCGTCCGGTCTCGACGCCGGCGGTCAGCACGAAGGTCAGGCGGTCGGCCACGGTCGGAGTCGTGTACCAGCTGCCGCCGAGCAGAAGCTCCTGGTAGTCGGTCGCGGCGCCGAGACGCGCGAGCGCACGAAATCGACCGCCCATCGCGGCGCTGCCCTCGAGCATCATTCCACCACCGCCGAAGTCATAGCTGGTCGGCAGCGCATCGACGTAGCCGAATTCGCGTGAGCTCGCCCGTGTCGCCGGCGGCATGCGCAACGCCTGCATGAAGGGCGACACGCTCTCGCCGTCGTCGCCGTCGGCGATCGCCCCGGCCGTCTCCTCCAGGGCCGAGGTGCGGCGCTCGTCGTCCGGCGGAGAAGACAGATCCGCCGCGCCCTCGTCGTTCCCGTTCGCGGACATCCCGTCCGGGTTCGTTCCGTCCATGGCCGACTCTTCCATGGACATCCCGCTCATGGCAGTCCCGTTCGCGGCCGCCTCGTCCATGTCCATGTCGGTAGAGAGCCGCTCGATGCCGGACTCCACCGTCGCATCGGTCGCGTCGGTCGCGTCGGTCGCGTCGGTCGCGTCGAGAGAGGACGGATCGGACAGGGACCGATCTCGGACCGAGGGCTCCGCCGCACCGATCGACGGAATCTCCCGTCCCGTGCGAGCCGAATCGGCGATCGCCGGGGACTCGGCTCTCGCCTCGGCAGGCGATGCCGGCGCGCGCGCGCGCAGTCGCTGTCGCGCCTCGGCGAGCAGACGGTCGTGCCGTGCGCGGATTTCCTCGGGTGACCGCACTCGGGGCGCGGCGGATGCCGGCGCGACCGGCTTGCGAGACGTCGTCGCCCGCGCCTCTCCCCCTCGCGACCCGGCTCCTCGCGGCAGGAAGTCGGCGATGCGGGCTTTCTCGACGTCGAGATAGACCCGGCCGTCCAGGATGATGCGCGTGCCTGGCGGCCCCCGTTCCGGCGTGCCGTCGGGCGCCTCGCGCCAGCGTCGTCCGTCGATCTCGACGACCCGACCGGGGATATCCGCACCGCTCTTCGCGGACTTCGCCCCCGCGGCGCCCATGACGGGCACGGCAGCGGGAGTGCCCCCGAGTCCGAGCCCCATCGACGCTACCGCGGCATCCGCCGACGTCTCGGGTGCGAGTCGTGGGTAGGCGCTCGCCAGATCCCAGCGAGGTCCGGCGACCCGGCAGTCGTCGCCGTCGGTCCCGCTCGCGTCGACGCAGGACGATTCGTCCGGCTCGACGGCGGCGAGGGACGGACCGTGTCCGCACTGCGCGTCGGCGTAGACGACCCGATCGAAGCGACCGTCGACGAGCGACAGTCCGGGACCCGGGCCGATCCGCTGACAGACCCGCGCGACCGACTGCCCTCCGCTCGGCGTCGGCACGATGCGCGCGGCGAGACGAGGGTCGAGCGTGCCGCTGCAGTAGCAACGGCCGTCCGCCGCATAGCTGCCGTTCCAGTCATCGGCCCGCGCCGCGGGCACGGAGAGAATGAGGCACGCGAGTCCGGCCGCACCGGCTCGGCTCATCGATGGTTGCATCGTGGGATGGGTCCAGAGGTGATCACGAAGATCGTCCCCATCAGGAACCGTGCCACGTGACACACCGAACACGCTGCACGGTACGCATCCCGGACGTCGACGATCAAGGCCGGTGTCCGCAGTCCGATAACCCTGCCATGGCGATGAAAGTCTCGCCCCGACATGTCAACCCGCCCCCGACGGAGTGGAGCGGACACGACCCGCACCACCCCGTCACGAACACCCGGTAGCTGCCCCATGAGTGACTCTCGTCACGTTTCGCGAAACGTCCGACGCGCGACCTCGGTCCTGTCGCCGATGACGCTCGCCATCCTGCTCGGTGCGTGCGGGGCGGAAGCCCCGGACGACGGCGAATCCGGACCGCCCGCCATGGCGGCTCAGAACCAGTCGCTCGCGCCGAGTGCCTCCCAGCTGGCCGACGATCAGATCACGACATTGCGCGAAGCGATCGCGCTTGCCAGTGGCGACGAATCGAGCGTCGTCACGTCGGCCCCGTCCGTGCCGGATGTCGGTGCGGCGGCACAGACCACCCCGGTAAGCTCTCCGGCAGTCGAATTCGTCAATCCGATGGCGGTCCTTCCGGAACAGGCGCCCGCGGAAAGCCCGGACACGCCGCAGCGGCTGGAACCACTGACACCGGTGGAATCGACCGACGATCGTGCAGAGCCCGCACCCGAGCCGGAGCCCGAGCCCGAGCCCGCACCCGAGCCCGAGCCCGAACCCGAGTCGGAGCCCGAACCCGAGCCGGAGCCCGAGCCGGAGCCGGAGCCCGAGCCCGAGCCCGAGCCCGAGCCCGAGCCCGAGCCCGAGCCCGAGCCCGAGCCGGAGCCGGAGCCGGAGCCCGAGCCCGAGCCCGAGCCCGAGCCCGAGCCGGAGCCGGAGCCGGAGCCGGAGCCGGAGCCCGAGCCCGAGCCCGAGCCCGAGCCCGAGCCCGAACCGGAGCCCGCTCCCGAGCCCGAACCTCAGCAGGAGCCCGAGGCGGCAGAGCCGATGTCCGAGTCGACGGCAAGCGAGGGCGAGCCATCCCGCGTCTTCACCTCTCCGCGAGCGGAGGGGTTCCGCGGCGAATTGCTCGACGACGGCACCGTACGCGTGTCGTGGAACGCCCGCGACGATGCCCGCGGCTACAACGTCTACCGGGGAAGCGAGTTCCTGACGTCGGTCGGCAGCGCCGAGTTCATCGACGAGGACATCGTCGACAAGGACTACTACTACGAAATCCAGAAATACGACTTCGACAGCAATCTCGAGTGGATCGCCACCGGATTGACCGTCAAGGTGCGCGACACCGGACGCCCCGATCCCGACGCGCCGGCAGCGAACCAGTCCCTGCTCGACGGCTACGATCTGGTCTTCGCCGACGAGTTCGATACCGGGGTGCTGGACGCGAGCAAGTGGAACACCGCCTTCCTGTGGGGCCCGGACGTGACCATCAACTCCGAGGAGCAGTACTACGTCGACACGCTCCGCGATCCCGACTTCGGCTTCGATCCCTTCACGTTCGAGGACGGCAAGCTCGTCATCAACTCGATAAAGACCCCGGACGAGTTGCTCGAGAAGGCCGGCGGCAGACGCTACCTCTCGGGCATCATCACCAGCTACGACTCGATGCAGTTCACCTACGGCTACGCCGAGATGCGCGCGAGGGTGCCGTTCGGGCGAGGCTACTGGCCGGCGTTCTGGCTGCTCAACGCGCAGTACGGCGGGCACGATCCCGAGATCGACATCATGGAGTTCATCGGAGACAACGAGGACACCGTCTACCACACCTATCACTACTACGACGACAACTACGTGTTGCGCTCGACGCATTCGGAGCCGACCAAGGGCATCGACTTCACGGCCGACTTCCACACCTACGCCGCCGACTGGCGTCCGGGCCTGATCGTCTACTACATCGACGGCGTCGAGGTGCACCGGGTCAGCGACCCGGAGGTGTCCAGCCAAGACATGTACATCCTCGCCAACACCGCCATGGGCGGCTGGTGGGCGGGCCCTCCCGACGCCTCGACGCCGTTCCCGGGCCGCTACGAGATCGACTACATCCGCGTCTACCGGCAGACCAAGCCCTACGAGATGCCACCGCTCTCCGATCAGCCGAGCGGCGTCGCACCGGCCACCCAGGTGCCGGGTTCGTCACCGGGACACCGTCCGCCGTTCCATCTGTTTCCGGAAGGCTACCCGGGACGCTGAAACGTCCGACCCGGAACGTCCGACGTGGGTCGTGCTCATGCTAGTTTTCGGTGACTAGACCTTCCGGATACCTGCCTGGGCATGACTCGCTTCGCATCCTTCCGACTGGCGTCGCTGCTCGCACTGGCGTCGCTGCTCGCACTGGCGTCGCTGCTCTGCCCCGCCACGGGCGTCGCGCACGAGTTGCGCCCGGCGGTGGCGGATCTGACGCGCGTCGAGACCACGCAAGAGAGTGGGGGCGGACTCGGGATCGCCCTGCGAGTCAACGTCGAGGCGTTGCTCGCGGGCATCGGCGTCGAGCACGAGGACACCGACGACTCGCCGCAGGCCGTCGAATACGACACGCTGCGGGCGCTCGATCCCGATGTCCTTCGACAGCGGCTCGACGCCTTCCTGCCGGATCTGCTCGACGGTCTCGCGCTCGTCGACGAGGATGGCCGGCGGCTCGACGTCACCCTGAGTTCGGCGGAGCTTCCCGCGATCGGCGACGTGCGCGTCGCGCGCGACTCGACACTGCGACTCTCGGCCTCGATCCCGCCGACGAGCACGTCGGTCACGTGGTCATGGCGCGAGGCGTTCGGGCCGGTGATCGTGCGCTCGGAGAACGCCGACGGCCCCGATGCCTTCAGCGTCTATCTGCTCCCCGGCGACACCAGCGATCCGCTGCCGCTCGGTCCCGCGGGCGGCGAGGCGGTAGCGGTAGCCGCCGGTGACGGGCCGGGTGCGGGGCGCTCGGCCCCGCCCGGCACTTTCGGCAACTACGTGCGCGTCGGCTTCGTGCACATCGTTCCTCTCGGACTCGACCACATCCTGTTCGTCATCGGATTGTTCCTGCTCGCCCCGCGCGCGGGGCCGATCCTGTGGCAGGTCACGACCTTCACCCTCGCCCATTCGATCACCCTCGCTCTCGCCACACTCGGCTTCGTTCGCGTGTCGGCCGGGATCGTCGAGCCGCTGATCGCCCTGTCGATCGTGGCGATCTGTGTCGAGAACCTGCTCACGACGCGACTGCACCGCTGGCGCCTGGCCGTCGTGTTCGGCTTCGGTCTGCTGCACGGGCTCGGCTTCGCGAGCGTGCTCCAGGATGTCGGCGGCAGCGCCACCGCGTTCCTGACGACGTTGATCGCCTTCAACGTCGGCGTCGAGCTCGGTCAGCTCCTGGTCGTCGCGCTCTGCTTCGCCTGCGTCGGCTGGTGGTTCCGCGACAAGCCCTGGTACCGCCGCTTCATCACCGTGCCCGCGTCTCTCGCGATCGGCGCGACCGGACTGTTCTGGTTCGTGCAGCGCGCGTTCGGCTGACAGCCACCGGGCCCGTTCAGCTGACGTCGAACGGCCGTCGCGGCAATCGGAACGTCCGCAGCATCGCCTCGAACGCGTCCTCCAGGATGCCCAGCCGCTCAGGCTCGCCGACCGCGTAGAACCCGATCGTGTAACCGAGCCCCGACATCACGGCCTGGCGCACGACGAGATCGACGTTCGCCGCGTCGTTCGTGTCCGCCGGCAGGGTCAGCGCGTCGCGCCAGGCTCGCCGGCCGGCAACGCGGGTCTCCACGCGACGACTGCCATCGGTCTCGAACAGGCCCGATTCGTCGCCGGGCAGGATCTCGATCATCAGGTAGTCGGTGAAAATGTCGGTCGCGTGCTCGCGCGGCGACTGGAAGCCGACCGCGTAGCCCGGCTCGAACATGGCGAGCTCGGCATCGCTCTCCGGCACGGGCACGGCCGTCCATCCGGCCGGCACCCCCAGCATGAAGCCGAAGTCGGGATCGACGTAGGCATCCAGATCGAGCAGCGACTCCGCACCGGCACGCGATCCGGACGCCGACGGCATCGCGACCGGCCGATCGCCCGCCGCCGGCGGGCGGGAGGAGACGATGATCGCGGTGGTGACCACCACGACGGCGAGAGGAAGAAGCCAGGCACGCTGCATGCCCGAAGCATCGCGCCGAAGCGGTCAGGCGTGATGCGACGGCCGCGGCAGTTTCACCCGGCTGAAGGGGGTCACCGCGGCGGAATGCGAACCGGATCAGGTGGTGATGTCGCCGTCGCAGGCGTCGCCCGCGTCATCGTCCGGGTTGCTGTCCCGCTGCTCGGGATCGAACGCCAGCGGGCAGATGTCGCCGTCGTCCGGAACGCCGTCGTTGTCGTCATCGTCGTCACAGCCATCGCCCGCGGCGTCGTCGTCGGAATTCGCCTGATCCGGGTTCGCCGTCAACGGGCAATTGTCATCGGCCCCGAACCATCCGTCGCCGTCCGGATCGGCCGGGTCAACCGGGTCAACCGGGTCAACCGGGTCAACCGGGTCCGCCGGATCTACCGGGTCCACCGGGTCCGCCGGGTCCGCCGGGTCCGCCGGGTCCACCGGGTCCACCGGGTCCACCGGGTCCACCGGGTCCGCCGGGTCCACCGGGTCCACCGGGTCCGCCGGGTCCACCGGATCTACCGGGTCCACCGGATCCACCGGATCCACCGGGTCCACCGGGTCCACCGGGTCCACCGGGTCCACCGGGTCCACCGGGTCGCACGCGTCGCCTATCGCGTCACCATCGGCATCGGCCTGATCGGCATTGGGGACGGTCGGGCAGTTGTCGACCGCATCGGCCCGGCCGTCGCCGTCGTCGTCGGCGTCGCAGACGTCACCGAGCGCATCGCCATCCAGGTTCGCCTGGTCGACGTTCCCGACGGTCGGGCAGTT
>Ga0115029_1000205_pt1 | contig 67852 bp, 65 predicted proteins | sample SidtaG_3_FD_87297 | JGI IMG/M metagenome (GOLD analysis project Ga0115029, IMG submission 87297) | Marine algal microbial communities from Sidmouth, United Kingdom - Sidmouth_Asex1 metaG | ecosystem: Host-associated > Algae > Red algae > Unclassified | place: Sidmouth, United Kingdom | collected... | reverse complement strand
CGCAGGACAAGATCGACTGTAGATCAGCCGATTACGTGGCAGCACACTGCCAATGACCTCGCTCATGCTGAAGTGCCTGCTGCGGGCTTGTAGTTCGTCGGCATCTGCAGAGCTTCCCTAGGACGGCGACGTTGGACACGGCAGGATGTACGCGATGTCCGGCGAACCTGCCGAACGCCATGTACCGGCGTTCCTCCACGCCGAGCACCTGCGCATCGACGAGCATGTCGTCGTGATCGGCTCGAGCAACATGGACATGCGGTCCTTCGAGCTGAATGCCGAGATCAGCCTCATCGCCTACGGTGAGCGGATCTCGCGAGCCGTGCGCGACGTCGAGCACGGGCTGCTCGAACACACCGAGCGTGTCGATCCCGAGCGCTGGGCGCGCGGGCCGCTGCGTCGCAAGCTCGTCGAGAACAGCGCGCGGCTGTTCTCCGACCTGCTGTAGCGGTCCCCGGCAGCCGAGCGCGTTCGGCGCGAACAGGACCCCTCGAGACGGAGCAACCGTCCGCTGGCCCCGTCAACCCAGCATGTCGGCGATGATCGCGTCATACCAGCCGACCGATTCCCGGTAGGTCGCCGCGCGCGTGGCGTCGGACTCGTCGGCCTCGCTGAGAAACGACGACACGCTGGTGATGGTGCCGTCCTCCCCCGGCCGATACTGCGCACCGACCTTCACGCCGTTGTCCGGCGAGATCAGGCTCCAGCAGATGTTGGCGTAGGTGGCGGCCACGTCGCGTGCACCGAGCAGGTCCACGCGCACGTTCCGGGCGGCCACCTTCGCCTGGCTGTTGGCCGCGTAGGCGGACTTGGGCATGGCACCGGCGATGCTCGCGTCGCCGATGACGAAGATGTTCTCGTCGAGCGTCGAGCGCATGGACGTCGCCACGACCGGGCAGAAACCGCTGTCGTCGGCGAGACCCGCATCGACCGCGATCGCGCCTGCGCGCTGGGCGGGGATGATGTTGAGCAAGGCGCCCTCGAAGGTGTCGAGGTCGGTCTCGACGGTGCCGGCGGCCGCATCCACCTCGAGGATGCCACCGTGGACGTCCGGCGGAAGCCACTCGATCATGCCGGGGTAGTGCCTGCGCCAACCCGCGCTGAACAGCGCCTGCTTGGAGAACGCGGACTTCGTGTCGAGAATGGTGATCGTGCTGTCGGTGAACCCCCGGGACGTCAGCACGTGCGCCATCATCGACGCTCGCTCGTACGGTCCGGGCGGGCAGCGATAGGGGTTCGGCGGCGCGACCATGACGATGTTCCGGCCGTTCTCCAGCGCGTCCAGCGCGGACTTCAGGCGTGCGGTCTGCGCCCCGCCCTGCCAGGCATGCGGCGCGCGCTCGGCGGCCGATTCCGAGTACCCGGGAACGCTCTCGTGAATCAGATCGATACCCGGCGACAGCACGAGCCGGTCGTAGGGCAAGACGTCACCGCCCGCGAGCGCGACCGTCCGCGCGACCCGATCGATGCCCACCGCGCGATCGATGACGAGCGTCAGGCCGTCCTCCGCCGCCAGCGCGTCGTAGTCGTGAGTGATCGAGTCGAAGTCCCGCACCTCCCCGACATGCAGGTTCGAGAAGAAGCAGGTGGTGTATCGCGGCGAGTCCTGGACGAGCGTGACCTCGATCGCGCCACCGCCATCCCTCGCGAGATGGCGGGCGGCGGTCGCCCCACCGGCTCCGCCGCCGATGACGACGACTCTCGGCGTCGCCTGACCGAGCACGCCGGGCGGCACCAGTACCGACGCCGTACCGAGGCCCATCAGCGTCGCGAACGCGCGCCTGCTGATCGCCTTCATGCGGCCGGTGTCGCCGGGATGCGGCACGGCCTCTCGGCACGACCATCGCCCGTCACCGTCCGCGCGCTCACGGGCTGACCGAGATGGCGTGGCGAAATTCGGTCACCTCGCCGCCGTCATCGGTCCAGGTCAGGCGGAACGTGCCCGCCCTGTCGATGCGCGCCGTGAATTCGAGGAACGGGTTGGCAGCGATGCCGGGATTGAGGTCGACTGCGAACACGATGGCGCCATCGAAGCGCGCCTCGAAGCGGTTGATGATATCGCGCGGAATCGGATTGCCCTCACCGTTCCTTCGTTCGCCCGTCTCCATGGCGTGTCGGAGCAAGGCCTTGACGGTGATCACCTCGCCGGCCGTGACGCTGTCCGGAATCTTGACGCGCGGCTTCGTGGCCATGCCGGGGTCTCCAGTCGAAGTGAAGGTCGAACGCCGTGCCCGCGATCAGACGCTGCAGCCGCCGATGGTGACACGGACGTGCCGGTCGACTCGGTGACGCTTGCCGGCACTCGTTCTCGCCACGGCCACGACGGCCTGAGTGCGGGCGAGCCGCATGCGGGTCTTGACCGTCGCGAAGCCACTCGATGGTGTGAAGTGGAAGGTCGCGACCTCGAGATTCGGATTCTCGGGCGCGAGCACCATCACGGCCTCGACATGATCGTCCGCGGTCATCGGGCTGTCGACCGAGATCGAGAGCGGCACGCTGCTGCCGTTCTCGGCGATTTCCGGGAGGTACAGGGTCAACGGCGAGGCGGCGGCATCCTCCGCCGCCGCTCCGGCGAAGCCGGCGATGGCCGCCTCGATGTCGTCGACGCTCGCGAAGGCGTCGACGGTGCCGCCGAAGAAGGCGGCGGCTGCCGTGGCCGCGCCCGTGGCGAGTAGCCGTCGCCGCGCGTCGTTCGGCGGTGCAATCATGAGCCGGGTTCCTGCAGACGAGAAAGCATGGTCGGATCGGTGTGCCGTCAGATCGGCAAGACCGCGGTCGAGCCTCGCGATCGACCGTACGCCATCTTCCGCTACCCGCCGAAAGACCGCCAGCCCGGGTGGTTCGATCCGCGCCGGCACGGGTTGCAACGGCGGATCGAGAAGCGCGTCCTACTGTGTGTTCTTTCCGAAGGGAAAGTTTCCGTCGCAGGCTGACCGCGCGTTCCAGGTTCCGGTCTCGCCCGATGCGCCTCCCCTCCGGTCGTACGCACCCCTGTCGTTCTCGCCCTGGCCGCCGTCGGCTCCGCCCGGGCCAGGCAACTCGCAGAGCCCTTCACCCTGCCGAGTGGACCGGCGCTCCTCGCGGCGAAGCTGCTCTTTCCCTCGTGGAGGGGTCGCGACCGCCGGGGGCGTACGCGGTTCGCTATGCTCGTCCGCAGGCACCCCGCGCGAGACGACCCATGGACACATCCCTTGCACCCCGCGCGCTCGAACTCCTCCGCGAGCTGGAGGCGAACAACGACCGTGAGTGGTACGCCGCGCATCGCGCCGAGATGAAGCAGACGCTGCTGGAGCCCCTGGCAGCGATTCTCGACGCGGCCTCGAAGCAGCTGGCCCGCGGGTCGGTGCCGCTCAGCGGTGGCGCCGGGACGATGTTTCGCATGAACCGCGACACGCGATTCTCGGCGAACAAGCTGCCGTACAAGATCAATGCGGGCGGCGTGCTCACCGGCAGCGGCGGCAAGAAGGGCACCGATGGACTGGCCTACCTGCACTGCGAGCCGGGCGCGAGTTTCGTCGCGGCGGGTTTCTACATGCCCGAGACCGCCTGGCTGCTGCCGGTCCGACAGCGCATGGTCGACGATGCGGCCGGCTGGCGGAAGGTCCTGCGCGCGCTCGACAAGCGCGATCTCGCCCTGTCCACGGAGCATCGGCTTTCGTCGATGCCTCGCGGATTCGCCGACGCCCGCGACCACGAGCATGCCGACTCCGTCAAGCTCAAGAGCCTGGTCGTCTCTCGACCGCTCGGCGATCGCGACTGGACCGACGGCCGCGTGCTCGAGCGGTTGGTGTCCACCGCCCGGGACGCACGTCCCCTGCTCGCCTTCGGCCGCGGCGCTCACTGATTCTCGCGGCGCGCCTCCCGCGCAGCGACTTCCGCGCAGCGACTCCCGCGCAGCGACTCCCGCGACGCATCTCGAACGGGAATCGACGTCTCGGGCCCCGGAATGCCCGATCGGAGGCTGCCGGCCGACGTCGCGCTACCAGGACACGCGAACGCCGAGGAAGAACCCGTCCCCGCGCGCGCTCGCGACGGTTCGCTCGCGATCGGAACGGACGGCGGCGTGTCGCACCCGTGCGCCCGTGCGGATGGCGAGCGAGGACCGAACCGCGACCGTCAGTCCGAACTCGCCGGCGACGGCTCGATACCGGCGTCCGCGCGCGCCGAACAGCTCATCGGCCGTGAGCCCGACGAACAGGGTCGCGCGGCTGCCCGGCAAAGGCGCCCCGAACGCGAGACCGGCCGTCGGACCGGCAAAGCGGCCACGCTGCACCATCGCATGGTCGTGCTGCACGTACCGCAGGCCGGCGGTGACGGCGAGCACGCGCGTGCCGAGCCGGAACGCTGCGCCCCGCGCGACGTCGACGAAGCGGGTCTCGCTGCGGTCCGCTGTCGAGCTGCCACCGGCATCGCTCGCGGCAACCGCCAGACGCAGTCGCCATTCCGCATTGCGGGCGGACGCCGACACGCCGTAGACCAGGGTGTGCGCCTGCCCCTCGGCATCGGCGCGACCGTGCTCGAGCATGGACCACTCGTAGGTCAGCGAGTCGGCCGACACCGCCGACGGTTGCCCGAGCCAGCAGGCCGATCCCAGAAGCATCGCGAGCAGCCCGCGCCGGCCTATCGTCGGTCGCATGGCCGGCTAGAGCTGGATGAACGCTCGTTCGCCGCCCGCTGCCGCAGGCGCCTCGTCTTGATCGGCCGCGTACCCGAGCCGCGTTCCTCCGACGAGGTCGGCGTGCACGCGCCGGCACGGCGGGCACCGCGCGAGATGCCGGCGGGCGTCGGCGGTGCTGAAGCGATCGTCCGCGAAGTGCTCGACGAACTCCCGGACGTCGGACGCACGCGCCAGTCGACCGGGCACGCTCAGCACGTTGTCGATGAAGCGTTCGCGGTCCGCCCGGTCCAGATCGACGCGCTGGCGCCGCAACTCGTCGTCCACGTCGCGGCGAGCGCCGCGTCGCGCCTCCTCCAGCAACAGCCGCGCGGCGAGACGACGCTGCAACTCGAGTGTTGGCTCCGGCAGGACCAGCACGGGTGCGGCGGCGGCGCGTGTCTCCTTGCCGATCGACGCGGTCACCGACGCGTGCCGACCCGCGCTCGTCGTTCGGGTCAGCCTCAGCAGCCGCACGGCGGCCGCGACCAGACGCGCCCAGAGCCAGGGCGACGCCTGCGCCTGACCACCGACGCTCTGCATGAACAGCAGCGGCAGCACCGCCGCCCGTCGAAGGAAAGCTCTCCTTGCCCCTGTCACCGCGTTGCCTCCCTGTCGATTCGACTACCGCTGCCGCCATGTTGCGTCGAGAACACAGGCCGCACAATCTTCCTAGACGTTCGTCCGAACGCGCCACGGGAGTCGGCGGCAAGATCGGCTACGCTTCAGCGGGACAGCACGGACCTTCACCGACCGGCCGAGCGCAACGCCATGATCGAACGTATCGCCTCCACCGAGCGCAGCAGCGCCATCGTCAAGCATCGCGGCGTCGTGTACCTGTCGGGGCAGGTCTGCGAGGGCGACACCATGGAGCTACAGACGCGCGGATGTCTCGAGAAGGTCGACGCGCTGCTGGAGCGCGCCGGCTCCTCGCGCGAGCAGCTGTTGCAGGCCACGATCTGGCTGTCCGACATGGCCGACTTCGCGGCGATGAACACCGTGTGGAACGACTGGGTGCCGAGCGGGCACGCGCCGGCGCGCGCCTGTGGTGAAGCGAAGCTCGCGCGCGAGATCCTGAAGATCGAGATCCTGGTGATCGCCGCCTGCGACTGAATGCAGGGCCGCTCGCGCGTCGTGCAGCGCGGCGGGTTCGTTCGCCCGCGTGGCGCTAGCCGAACCCTCGGAAGGTGTTCAGGACGCCGCGCGGCCTCCTCGTCAGAGCGCCGCCCCCGCGGCGAAGGCGAGCAGGCAGAGCCCGAGGCTCAGCCCGATGTTGCCGGCCACGTGCAGGATCGAGTGCGTGCGCCGAAGATCGAGACACTGGTAGGCGAAGCTCGAGAACGTCGTGAAGCCGCCGCAAAACCCGGTGACGAGGCGCGGCGCCTCGTCGGCGACGGTGCGATCGCCGGACAGCAAGGCACCCGCGACCAGCCCGAGCACCAGGCTACCCGCCACGTTCACGAGCAGCGTCGACCAGGGAAGGCGGTGCGGGAGCACGAGGGTGATCGCGTGACGGGCGACGGCGCCGAGTCCCCCACCGGCGGCGAACACGGCACTGGACAGCAGATCGCTCATCGGTCGAGCGAATCCGTTGGCCGACGGGTGATCGCTTCGCCGACGACGGCCACGAGGATGCCGATGGCGATCTCGATCGCCGGTGCGAACAACATCCCTGCGGCATCGCCCGCGACGATGCGCGCGTGCACGTCCGCCACGAAGCTCGAGAACGTGGAGAGCCCCCCGCAGAAGCCGATCGCACCGAGGTGCCACGCGTGCACCTGCAGTCGGTCGCGCCATCCGGCCAGCAAGCCGATCGACAGGCACGCAAGCACATTGACGGTGAACGTCGAGGTCAGGAGATCCGGAAGGAACGCCGACGCGGTCAACGCGTCGCGCAGCAACGACCCTGCCGCTCCGCCGGCGAACACCGCCGCGGCCATCGTCACGCGATTCGTACTGTCCATTCATGCCTCGCCCGAGCGGAACGGCCTGCCGCGATGGTAGGGCAGTTGCCACCGGTGCTCGCTCTCCCGGGTAGCGCGTGCGACGATGCCACGATCTGCAGGGAACGCGGGGGACGCGGTAGTCGGCGCTTCGCCGCTGAGACTCACCCGCCACGGACACGCCACGGACACGCGCCATGAGCCACGCCGAGCCGCTACACCCCTCGTCGCCCGACCGCCGCCCATCGCGCGTGCTGCACCGAAGCCTGCGAGGCGTCCCGCCGCCGATCGCCACCGGTGGCCGCGGCGTCTGGCTGACGACCGACGACGGGCGCGAGGTGCTGGACGCCTGCGGCGGCGCTGCCGTCAGCTGCCTCGGCCATCAGCATCCGCGAGTCGTCGAGGCCATCCGGCGCCAGGCGGATTCGCTCGCCTACGCCCACACCGGTTTCTTCTCCTCCGAGCCGGCCGAAGCCCTGGCGGACGTGCTGGTCGGTCACGAGCCGGGTGGGCTCGCGTCCGTCTACCTCGTGTCCGGCGGCTCGGAGGCGATGGAGGCGGCGCTGAAGCTGTCGCGTCAGTACTTCGTCGAGACCGGGCAGCCGGAACGGACGCGCTTCATCGCGCGACGTCAGAGCTATCACGGCAACACGCTCGGTGCGCTGGCCGCCGGCGGCAACGCCTGGCGGCGCGCGCCGTATGCGCCGCTCCTGTCCGACGCCTTCACGCACGTGTCCTCGACCTCGGACTACCGGGACCGACGCGCGGACGAGAGCGAAACGGACTTCACCGCACGACTGGCCGCGGAGCTCGAGGCGGAGTTCCAGCGGCTGGGACCGGACACGATCGCCGCCTTCGTCGCCGAGCCGGTCGTGGGTGCGACGGCCGGTTGCGTGACCGCACCCGCCGGCTACTTCCGCGCGGTGCGCGAGGTCTGTGACGCCCATGGCGCCTTGCTCGTGCTCGACGAGGTGATGTGCGGGATGGGGCGTACCGGCACCCTGCACGCCTGGGAACAGGAAGGCGTGACACCGGACCTGCAGGCGGTGGCGAAAGGACTCGGTGGCGGCTACCAGCCGGTCGGTGCGGTGCTGGTGTCGGCGACGGTGGTCGACGCGCTGCGGGAAGGGTCAGGCGCGTTCCAGCATGGCCACACGTATCTGGGGCATCCGATCGCCTGCGCCGCCGCACTCGCCGTTCAATCGGTCATCCGCGAGGACGATCTGCTGACGAAGGTGCGCGAGAACGGCGAGTACCTCGCCACGCAACTGCTCGCGCGCCTCGGCGAACATCCGAACGTCGGTCACATCCGCGGTCGAGGGCTGTTTCGCGCGGTGGAGCTCGTCGCCGACCGTGACACACGACGGCCGTTCGACCCTGCCGCGCGGCTGCACGCGAAGATCAAGACCGCGGCCTTCGCGCGCGGCCTCGCCTGCTACCCGGGCGGCGGGACGATCGACGGCGTGCGCGGCGACCATGTCCTGCTCGCCCCGCCCTACATCATCTCGCCGGCCGAACTCGACCGCGTGGTCGAGACCCTCGGTGACGCCATCGACGCGGTGCTCGGCAGCGCCACCTGACACGACCGACGCGCGACTGACGGGCTCAACCGGCGAGATGGCGCTCGAGGAAGTCGAGCCGATCCTGGCCCCAGAAATTCTCGCCGCCGACGACATAGGTCGGTGCACCGAAGACATCGCGTTCGTGGGCCTCCGCGGTCGTCGTCTCGTACAGCGCCTGCACGGCGTCGGCGCGTGCCTTCTCGAGCAGCTCCGCGCCCGATTCACCGATGCCCTCCGCAATGGACGACAGGGTCGCCTCGTCGGCGATGTCCTGCTCCTCCGCCCACACGGCGCGTAGCACGGCATCGCTGAATCGACGGGCCGCGACGGCACCCTCGGCACCGCCCAGCGCGTACACCATCCTGGCCGCCATCGTCTGATCCGCCGGGAAGAACGCCGGCGTGAGGTTCATGGGCACGTCGAGATGGCGCGACCAGCGCTTCAGTTCGTCCATCCGGAAACGCTGCCGGGACGCATGCCGCTTGGCGGGCGGCGTGCCGCCCATGTCGGCGAACGTCTTCATCGGATCGATCGGCTTGGCGTTGACCGTCGCTCCGAGGCGCTCGCCGAGCGCGTTGAACCTGGCGATCGCGAGGTAGGTCCAGGGCGAGATCAGGAAGTGGTAGTGGTCGATCGTTAGGCTCATGGACAGGCTCTCGGTCGTTCAGGGAAGCGGGATCGGCAGGGTGGTCCCGGTGTCGGGCTGCGCATAGCCTCGCACGAAGCCGGGTCGCGCGGCGAGCTGGAGGTACCAGCGCCTGACGTGCGGGAATGCGTGCAGATCGATGCGCTGGTAGTCGAAGCGCGATGTCCACGGCCAGATGGCGAAGTCGGCGACGCTGAGATCCGCCGCGAGGAATTCGCTGTGTTCCAGATGCCTGTCGAGTACGCCGGCGAGGCGCTTCGCCTCGTCGTGGTAACGCTGCTCGGCGTACTCGGAGCGCCCCGGGTTGTAGTGCAGGAAGTGATGCGCCTGCCCGAGCATCGGCCCGTAGCCACCCATCTGCCACATCAGCCATTGCATGACCTGCCAGTAGTCGCGGGTGCCTTCCTCGGGCAGGAACCTTCCGGACTTTCGAGCCAGATACAGAAGGATGGCCGCGGATTCGAACAGCGACACGTCGCCGTCCACGATGGCCGGGATCTTGTTGTTCGGACTGATGGCGAGAAAGGCGGGCGCGTTCTGCGCGCCGCTCGTGATGTCGACGGGCACGGCGCGGTAGTCGAGGGCCATCTCCTCGAGGGCGATCGAGACCTTGCGGCCGTTGGGCGTGGACCAGGTGTAGAGATCGATCATGCGGCGGACGCTCCCTGGGCGGCGAAAGGGCTGAACGGTCGTCTCAAGGGCGCGCGGCGTCGCGGGACGCGCTGATCGCCTCGCCGAGGGTTTCGAGCGATGGCACGATCAGCGTCGGGGCGAACTCCCAGGCGTCGAACACGGCGTCCGTCGATCGTTGCACCCAGGCCGCCTTCCAGCCTGCCGCGACCGCGCCGATCACATCGAAGGGATTGCTCGACACCAGCCAGGTGTCGACCGGGTCGGAACCGGTGACGCGGTTGAAGTGGGCGTAGACCCGAGGGTCGGGCTTGAAGGTTTCGACGGCGTGCACGCTGACCGTCTCGCCCAGAAACGCGTCCAGTGCGGCGTGGCCGAGCAGACTCCGGAGATCCTCGGGCGTGCCGTTCGAGAAGGCATGCCTGCCGAACCCCCTGCCCCGCAGCCCTGCGAGCGCATCGGGCACGTCGTCGAACGGTGGCAGGGTCCGGTAGCTCGCGAGCAAGCCGTCCCGAACCGCGGGTGCGAGATCGTGCCCGGTAGACGTGCAGACGTGATCGAGTGCGTCGCGCGTGACGGCCGAGAAGTCACGGTAGACGCCCATGGCGGCGCGGCGGAAGGTGTACTCGAGCTGCGTCTGTCGCCACAGCTGCGAGAACCTGTTCGCCTCGTCGCCGACGTGCCGTTCGAGTTCGACCCGAACGGCATGCGGGTCGATCAGCGTGCCGTAGACGTCGAAGGCGAGCGTCAGGCTCATCGATTGCCTCCGGATCGCTCGAGCCGACCATTCGCCATCCGGGATCGTGAGGAAGGAGGAGGAGCGTTCATGGGGGTCCTCGATCAGGGGCGACGCACGAATCGCAGGGGCGCTAGGCTACACTTGCGCGCGGTGGTTGCCACGTTTCGCGATGCGTGGCGACCGCTCGCGATCCGCCCACGAACCGCCCATGAACCGCCCCCGATCCGCGCCCCCCGATCCACCCCCGATCCGCCGTGGCTCGCGACGGCCGGGATCGCTCCCTCACACACTGGAGGTCCGCACGCGATGAAGAAGGTCCATGCCTCGGCCACCGAGGCTCTCGACGGATTGTTGTCCGACGGCATGATGATCGCCGCGGGCGGCTTCGGCCTCTGCGGCATTCCCGAACTGCTGATCGATGCCCTGGTCGACTCGGGCGTGAAGGATCTGACGATCGCCTCGAACAACGCAGGCGTCGACGATTTCGGTCTCGGCAAGTTGCTGGCGACTCGGCAGGTGAAGAAGATGCTGTCGTCCTACGTCGGCGAGAACGCGGAGTTCATGCGTCAGTACCTGTCGGGCGAACTCGAGCTCGAGTTCAATCCGCAGGGCACCCTGGCCGAGCGCATGCGCGCCGGTGGCTGTGGCATTCCCGGCTTCTATACCCGGACCGGCGTCGGCACCGTGATCGCCGAGGGCAAGGAGGAGAAGGCGTTCGACGGCCAGCCGTACATCCTCGAGCGCGGCATCGTCGCCGATCTCTCGATCGTGAAGGCCTGGAAGGCGGACGACACCGGCAACGCCGTGTTCCGGAAGACCGCCCGCAACTTCAATCCACCGGCCGCCATGTGCGGACGCGTCTGCGTGCTCGAGGTCGAGGAGATCGTGCCGCGCGGCTCGCTCGACCCGGACGGCATTCATCTGCCCGGCATCTACGTGCACCGTCTGATCCAGGGTACGCACGAGAAACGCATCGAACAGCGGACCACCCGCACTCGCACGGAGGCCTGAACCATGCCCTGGAATCGCGACGAGATGGCGGCCCGCGCGGCCGACGAACTGGAGGACGGCTGGTACGTCAACCTCGGCATCGGCATTCCCACGCTGGTGGCCAACTACGTGGGCGACAAGGACATCACGCTCCAGTCCGAGAACGGCATGCTCGGCATGGGCCCGTTCCCGTTCGAGGGCGAGGAGGACCCGGACCTCATCAACGCCGGCAAGCAGACCATCACCGAGCTCGACCGCACGAGCTACTTCGACAGCGCGACCTCCTTCGGCATGATTCGCGGCGGCAAGATCGCCGCGGCGATCCTCGGGGCGATGGAAGTGGCGGGCAACGGGGATCTGGCGAACTGGATGATCCCCGGCAAGCTGGTCAAGGGCATGGGGGGCGCGATGGACCTGGTGGCGGGCGTCGGCCGGGTGATCATCGTCATGGACCACCAGAACAAGCACGGGGCGTCGAAGGTGCTGCAGGCGTGCACGCTGCCGCTCACCGGCAAGGGTGTCGTCGACCGGATCATCACCAACCTCGGCGTGCTGGACGTGGTCGAGGGCGGTCTGAAGATCGTCGAGCTTGCCGATGGCGTCAGCGAGGACGAGATGCGCGCGGCAACCGAGGCCACCATCGTCTGACGTCCGTCCGCGCGGGGGCCGGCCGCCGTATCTCGGCAAGGGCGTGCTGCGAAAGGTCTGACGTCCGTCCGCGCGGGGGCCGGCCGGGAGGCGCCGGAGCAAGGGCGTTTCGCAGGGCGTCCTTCAGACCGCTTTACCGGGCGGCGGGCGCATGGCGGCGGAACCACTCGTGACCGTCGCCCTCGCGCCGATTATCGAATCTGCCGATCGGCGTCCGTGACGATGTTTCGGCACGCGACCGGCGTACTGTCCAGTGACGCCAGAGGCGGGAGCCCGCCCCGTTGGCGTCCGCCCGTGTTGCCGGCACCGAACGAGCGTCGCCGGTCATGCTCCAGAGCCCTCCACGACCCATGGTGCCGAATCACCCGACATCCCGCGCGTCGTCGGCGAGCGCTCGCCTGCGGTGGCGCGTGGCGCTGGTAAGCGCCGCCATCCTCGGCACGCTGCTGCTCGCGTTCGCTGCCGTGACGGTTCTGGCGGGCGGCGCCCCGGGCGACATGGCGGCCCCGGCTGCGGGTGCCCTGCTCGCCTTCGTCACCGAGATGCTGTGTCTGAATGCCGCGATCCGTCGGGTCGAGCGGCTCGACGCGGATGATCCGGCCGGCAACTGCCCCGCCCTGCGGCGTACGGCACGCGCCTGACTCGCATCGGGCGTGCGATCAGAGGTCGTGCAAGTCGGCTGCGGCACGCCGGGCAGCGTCCAGCGCGAAGCCGTGATCGGAGCCGATGAAGAACGCGGTCACGCCGAGCTCGCGTAGTTCGGCGGCGCTCCCCGTGTCCGGCGCGAACGTCACGAAGGCCTTGCCGTGGCGCGTCGCGGCGGCGGCGCTGGTGCGCATGGCCTCACGCACCTTCGGTCCTTCGAGCGTGCGCTCTCCAAAGCAGACCGCGAGATCGGCCGGCCCCGCGAACAGCGCGTCGATGCCGGGCGTGGCCGCGATGGCGTCGGCGGCATCGACGCCTTCCGGCTCCTCGATCTGTGCGATGACGACGGTCTCGGACTCGCTCCGAGCGAGGAGCTCCGGCATCTTTCGCGTCGTGAACTCGGCCCACCGGGTCGAACCCGCGTAGCCTCGCCCGCCGTGTCCGAAGCGTGCCGCCTTCGCGATCAGGGAGGCCTTCTCCGCGGAGTCGACGTGCGGCACGACGATACCGGTCGCGCCCGCGTCGAGCACTTGCTGGATCGCCTGTCGACTGCCCGCCCCGACCCGGACCAGCGACGGGAAACCGCGCGCGGAGGTGACCGCGAGGCAGGCGTCCAGTCTCGCCCGGTCGAAGGCGGCGTGCTCCGCGTCGAGACAGAGGAAATCGAGCCCGGACAGCATCAGGACCTCCACCAGATCGTGAGCCGGTGTCTTGACGAAGGTCCCGGCCAACGTGTCGCCCGCCAGCAGGCGAGCGCGGAAGGTCGTGGCAGCGTTCATCGGTAAGCCTCGTCTGACGGGTGAGACCGGCAACGATACCGGCTGGGCGATCAAGCGTCGCGGGCCCGTTCGACGTACAGGTACAGGCCCTCGAGAATCGGGTCGAGGACGCGCTTGTCGGAGCGCTGGCGTCGCCGGCGCTCCCGATCGAAACCACGCAGATCGGTCACCGCGATGTCGGCGCAACTGCGCGGTAGCACGATGGGCAGGTTGGCGTGGACCATCGACTTCTTTGCCCCGCGACCGCGCGTCACGAACAGGGTCGCTCGCGGGTGCGGTGCGACCGGCCGTCGACGTAGCACGACCGTCCCCTCCGGCAGGGACGCCACGCGTCGCTGCGCGATCTCGAGCGCCTGGACCCACTCGGTCCGGTTGGCCGCCAGCGCCTCCGCATGTCGTCTACCGAGCGTGTCGTGGACTGCCTCGCGCTCCAGACGCGTGCTCGACACGGTCGTCGGCGACCACGTGAACCTGAGCGCCTCGATGGGCTTGCCCACGGTCACGATCCGACGATAGATCTGATTCATCGAGCAACCCGGAAACAGGCGACGGCAGAGCCGCTCGCGCACGGGTGCTTCCTCCGCCACGGCGCGAATGGCCGCACGAAGCGCCTCCTTCTGCCGGTTGACCTCGTCGACCGGCGTCAGGTCGTCCGCGTCGACGACCAGCCAGCCTGGCAACCGATAGGCCGTCCCGGCGTCCTGGATGTCCAATAGCCGGAACTGGCCGTAGGCCCGCGCGGCGGATTCCGCGGCCGCCTCCCCGAGCGTCGTCTCGACGTCGAGAACATCCGGCACGCTGCGTTCGCTCAGCACCGGCAGCGCGTATACCCCGCCACGCAGTACCCGACTGGACGCCCATCCGTTCATTGCCCGAACCGCCCGTCCAAGCGCCGAGAAGCGTTTCAGCAGGTCTTCTTCTTCGTCGATCATCACTCTGTTCTAACACGAACACAGCCACTATATCAGTAGTTTGCGATGTCTTCGCGATGTTCCACCTGAGCGGATGACGTCTCGACGGTGTGGTCATTCGGTACGCCGTACGTCGATCACTGGCCGTGCAACGGCCTTCCGCCGCAACGACGTGTCGATGACGCTACGACGATCGTTTCATACCTGTGATGGTATAATTAATGGGCGATGTCAGGCCGGAACGCCCGGTGTGGCGATGGATCGGCACCTTGATCGATGGCTCATCGGAGTGATGATGGTATAAGTGCAATGGCGATCCTGCCCTGGCGCGGTGCGCAGCCGATCGCTGACCCGACGCTGGCCCGAAGTCCGGCAAAGCCGGCCCAGATCCTGCCCGGAGCTAGTACCGGAGCCATCCCCTGGTCCGCACGGTGCGACCATAGGTTGTCCAGTTTGGCGCAAATCCATGAAAAGATTAGTTCTTTGGTCGGTAGCCCTTCTTCGACTTCACCTGCAGCAGCGTTCAGGTCGGTCGGTTTCGTTGGCGTGCCGGAGAATGAATCTCTTCAGAGCATCTCTTCCCGAGCCGACTTCGATCCGGCATCGACATCTGCTCCGGGACGTCCAGCCAAGGCGCCATTCGAGCGCTTCCTTGAATGTGGCTGGCTGCAACCGTACAATAACGACTGTTAACGCAGCTACTGGGTGTTGCCGATGATTGATCGACACGACGTGGCAACCCTCAGGCAGGCCGGCTTGGACGATATCGGCACACTCGTCTCGCTGGCAGCCGATTTCGTCCGCCGCTGTCCGGTACGCGACCCCGAACCGGTAGAGGCGACCCTGTCCATTACGGAGCGGGAGTTCCTGCGCTCGGTAGGCGGACGCGGCGCCGATGCCGACGAGATCGTCGTTGCGGAAGCCGAACGCACGAACCTGATGACGCTGGCCGCCGAGTACGCGCAGCTCGTGGCGAGCGCCGACTCGATGGCGGAGGTCGCCGAGCGCCTGGGCGTCAAGTCGAGTCGTATCCGACAGCGGATCGGCAACCGCTCTCTCTACGCGATCGACACGGGCGGCTCGCGCGTCTTCCCCCGTTTCCAGTTCTCCGGTGCCGCCACGCTGCCCGGTTTCGGCGAGGTGCTCGGCGCGTTCGATCCGGACACCCATCCCGTCGCCGTCGCCCGTTTCTTCCTGACTCCGACGTCGGATCTCGAGTCGGATCTCGCGGACGGAGCGGTCTCGCCGCGTGATTGGTTGCTGGCGGGACTGCCCGCGGAGCCGGTCGTGAGACTCGCCGCGGCGCCGTAGGCGCGGCCGATGGCGAAGTTTCCGGAGCCGCCCGACGCGGCAACGCTGGCACGTATCGTGCCGCTCACACTCACCCTGGATCGCGGGACGCGGCTGGCGCGGATCTACTTCATGGGTGGCGAGTATCCGGGACGATGGAACGGCTTTCGCCACTTCGGCCCGACGGCGAGCCGATGGGACCACCACCTGCTCGACGAACACGGGCGTCCGGGTGTGCAGTCGCGCGGCGTGCTGTACGCCGCCTCGGGTCCGGAGGCGATACCCACCTGTCTCGCCGAAGTCTTCCAGCAGCGACGCGTCGTCGAGCGGCGGATCGGTCGCCCCGCACTGGTCGGCTTCGAGCTCGCCGCCCCGCTGACGCTGCTCGACCTGACGGGACGCTTTCCCACCCGTCTCGGTGCCTCGACGGCGATGCATTCGGGGCCGCGGCCGAAGGCGCGGCGGTGGTCGCGGGCGCTCCACGAAGCCTACCCGGAGATACAGGGCATCCTGTACTGCTCCTCGATGTACGGGAACGCTCCGGCGGTCGTGCTGTACGAGCGGGCGATCGACGCGCTTCCTGCTGAACCGCACGTCCATCGCCTGCTCGACGACCCGGCCCTTTCGCGGACCGTCCGGATCGCGGCGGCCGAGTGTGGCTACCAAGTGACGTCGGCGCCCGCTGGGCGGTCTCGCTCCGCGCCGGCCCGGTAGGCTTCCGGCTTCGAATCGCGACCCGACAGGATTTCCCATTCCCTCGTGAATTCCGGCAAGTTGAAGTCGAGAGTCGAACGCATCCTGGGGCGTCCCGCGTGGGCACACGGGGCGATGTCCGGCCTCGACGGGAAGCCTTCGTGACAAGCGAGCGTATCGACAACCACGCCGCCTTCATCTGGTCGGTGGCCGATCTGCTGCGAGGGGACTACAGACAGTCCGAGTACGGGCGAGTGATGCTGCCGTTCACGGTGCTGCGCCGGCTCGACTGCGTGCTCGATCCGATCAAGGAGAAGATGCTGGCGAAGTACGAGTCGATAGAGGGTCGAGTCGAGAACTTCGGCCCGGTGCTCGATGCGCACGGACATCGACGGCCTCTGGAACACCTCGGGATTCGATCTGCCGAAGCTCCTGAACGATCCGGACAACCTCGCGGACAATCTGCGCCCCCTGCCCAGAACCTGCCCAGAACCTGCCCAGAGCCGACCCGGAGCCGACCCGGAGCCGACCCGGAGCCGACCCGGAGCCGGCCCGGAGCCGGCCAGAAGCCTCCCCGGCGCCGGCGAGGCGACGAAGGCACCGACTCAGTGCAGCTTCACCTCGGCACGAGTGGCCTTGTAGATACGGTCGCCGAGCATGATCAACAGCGTCGAGAACGGCCCGTGCACGGCGGCCTGGTGCATGCGATACAGCGACAGGTAGACCACGCGCGCCAGACGCCCTTCCACGAACACGGTGCCGCGCACGAGATTGCCCATCAGGTTGCCGACGGTCGAGTACGAGCTGAGGTTCACGAGGCTCCCGAAGTCGCGATAGACGAAGGACTTCGCCTCCCGCCCTTCTCGACGCGCGAGCACGTTGCGGGCGGCGGTGGACGCCATCTGATGCGCGGCCTGCGCGCGCGGGGGCACCTCGGTGCCGTCCTCGAGCCGAAGTGCCGCGCAGTCTCCGATCGCGAAGACGTTCTCCAAACCCTTCACCTCCAGCGTCGGCTCGACCTCGATGCGCCCGAGCCGATCGACCGGGAAGCCGCTTTCGCCGAGGAAGGCGGGCGCCTTCACCCCGGCCGCCCACACGCTGATGTGCGCCGGGATCCGGTCCCCGGCGCTGGTGTTGACGGCGTCGGCCTCGACACGCGATACCTGCGTGTCGGTCCTGACCACCACGCCGATGCGCTCGAGCTCTTTCTCGACCGATGCCCCGATCCGCTCCGGCAGTCGCGGTAGCAGACGCGGTGCCGCCTCGATGATGCTCACGTCGAGCCGATCGGCCGAGAAGTCCGGGAAGCCGTATTCGCGCAGGCGCTGCACGACGTTGTGCATGTCGGCGGCGAGCTCGACGCCGGTCGCCCCGCCGCCGACGATGACGATGGCCAGACGGGCGTCGACACCCGCTTCGGCATTCGTGCGGTGCAGGTGCGCCGTGAAGTTGCGGTGAAAGCGCTCGGCTTCCTCGCGCGAGTCCAGCGCGCGACTGTTCTCGAGCACGCCTTCGATGCCGAAGTCGTTGCTCAGGCTGCCGACCGCGACCACCAGATGGGTGTAGTCGAGCGTGCGCACGCCGAGTATCTCCCGGCCTCGATCGTCTTCCACGGCGGCCAGCGCGACGCTCTGCCCGTCGGTGTCGACCCGGGTGACCTTGCCGAGCACGAAGGCGAAACCGTACTTGCGCGCGAGCATGCGATAGCTCGCCTCGTCGTGGTAGCTGTTCATCGAACCCGTCGCGACTTCGTGGAAGAGCGGCTTCCAGATGTGCGTCGGATTCTTGTCGACGAGAATGACTTCGACCGCCTCGCGGCGGCGTGTCTTCTTCGCGAGCTTGACGGCGAGTTCGAGGCCGCCGGCGCCGCCGCCGATCACGATGATGCGTTCGCTCATGGACTGTCGGTATCCGGATTCAAGGAGGGGCTGTACGCGCCGGATTCGCACACCGGACAGCCCGCGGGCATGTCACGCGCAGACCAAGTCTTCCACGTGGTGAACGACCCGTTCGATCGATCGGTGAAGTGCAGGCAATTCCAGGGCCGTTGTCGCGCCCGGCGTCCGCTGCCATCATACGGGGCTTCCCGTCCGCCAACCGATCGTCACAGGAGTCCCCGACATCATGAAGACCCGAGCCGCTGTCGCGTTCGAAGCCGGCAAGCCGCTGGAGATCGTCGAGGTCGATCTCGACGGACCGAAGGCGGGCGAAGTCCTCGTCGAGATCAAGGCCACCGGTGTGTGCCACACGGACGAGTTCACCCGTTCGGGCGACGACCCCGAAGGAGCCTTCCCGGCGATCCTCGGTCACGAGGGCGCGGGCGTGGTGGTCGAGGTCGGTGCGGGCGTCACCTCCCTAGAGGCCGGCGATCATGTCATCCCGCTCTACACCGCCGAGTGCCGCACCTGCGAGTACTGCCTGAATCCGAAGACCAATCTCTGCCAGCGGGTGCGCGAGACACAGGGGCGCGGCGTGATGCCGGACGGCACCTCGCGGTTCAGTTACCAGGGCAGGAAGCTGCTGCACTACATGGGTTGCTCGACCTTCTCGAACTACACCGTGCTGCCGGAGGTCTCGCTCGCGAAGGTCCGCGAGGACGCGCCCTTCGACAAGATCTGCTACATCGGCTGCGGCGTCACGACGGGCGTCGGCGCGGTCGTCTTCACGGCCAAGGTCGAACCCGATTCGACCGCCGTGGTGTTCGGACTCGGCGGCATCGGTCTCAACGTGATCCAGGGCCTGAAGATGGTGGGCGCGAAGCAGATCGTCGGGGTCGACATGAACCCCGCCAAGCGCGCGATCGCCGAGCAGTTCGGCATGACGCACTTCGTGAACCCGACCGAGCACGACGGGCATGCGGGCCTGGTCGGACATCTGGTCGAACTCACCGGCGGCGGAGCCGACTACACCTTCGAATGCATCGGTAACGTCGACGTCATGCGGGCCGCCCTCGAGAGCTGCCACAAGGGCTGGGGCGAGAGCGTCATCATCGGTGTGGCCGGTGCGGGCAAGGAGATCGCCACTCGCCCGTTCCAGCTCGTCACCGGACGGGTCTGGCGGGGCTCCGCCTTCGGTGGCGCGCGCGGCCGGACCGACGTGCCGCGCATCGTGGACATGTACATGGACGGCCGCATCGACATCGACAGCCTCATCACGCACAAGATGCCGCTCGAGAAGATCAACGAGGCCTTCGACCTGATGCACGCGGGCACCTCGATCCGCAGCGTCGTGGAGTTCTGAGCGCATGAACGATGCTTCGACCGCCGGCGGCGCCGTCGAGACCGAGTCCAGCTGGCGCCACCACGGCGGTACGCTCTCGGTCCACGCCCATGCTAGCGAGACGCTCGGCTGCGAGATGCGCTTTGCCGTGTTCGTCCCGCCGCAGGCGAGCAGTGGTCCCTGCCCGCTGCTGTGGTACCTCTCGGGGCTGACCTGCACCTGGGCCAACGTGATGGAGAAATCCGGCATCTGCCGCGCCGCGGCCGAGCACGGCCTGATCGTCGTCGCGCCGGACACGAGTCCCCGAGGCGAATCCGTCGCCGACGACGAGGCTCATGACCTCGGCCAGGGTGCGGGCTTCTACCTGAGCGCGACCGAAGCGCCGTGGGCCGAGAACTACCGGATGGACCGCTACCTGACGGAGGAACTGCCCGGTCTGGTCGCGGGCGCCTTCCCGGCCGACCTGACGCGGCAGGGCATCACGGGCCATTCCATGGGCGGGCACGGCGCGCTGACGTTGCACCTCAAGCAGCCCGACGTGTTCCGCTCGGTGTCGGCCTTCGCCCCGATCGCCTCACCGTCCGACGTACCCTGGGGCCAGAAGGCGTTTACCGCCTACCTGGGGGATGATCGGGCGAGGTGGGCCGCCTACGATGCGTCGCGTCTGGTCGCCACCCACCGCTCGAATGCCCGCATCCTGATCGACACCGGCTCGAGCGACCCCTTCCTCGACGAGCAACTCCGCCCGGCGCTGTTTCAGGCTGCCTGCGAGGCGGCCGGACAATCGCTCGACTACCGTCTGCAGGAGGGGCACGATCATTCCTACTGGTTCGTCTCGACGTTCGTGGACGCGCATGTCGCGCATCACGCGGCCGCACTGCGTCACGATTGAACGGACGGCCATCACCGCAGGGTGAAGGCCGCCTCCTCGCCCGCGCGCCGGAAGACCATGCGCTGTCGTTCGATCGTGGCGAGCTGTCGACCGTCCTCGAGCGTGTCGCCGACGCTCAGACGAGTGCCGTCGTCGAGCTCGGCGAACGCGGGCTCGGTCGGCGAGAGCAGCACGACGCGCCCGGCCAGCGCGCTGATCGGCGGCAGCGCCTTCTCCTCGTCGCCGTGACCACTGGCGAACCTCGGGGGCTCGACCGCCTTGCCGGTCGCGAGCGCGATCCGCGCGAGGCTCGTGCGCACATAGGCACGCGAACCGTTCAGCACCAGGCCCCGCTCCGAGGCCTCGACCTGCACGGTGCCACCCGGCGCGACCGGTGCTGCCAGCGCACGCAAGGCGAGCACGATGTCGCTCTTCTGGAGCGGCACGAAATCCACGATGGTGCGTCCGGGTCGATCGAACCAGTAGTTGTCACCGTCCTGGAACAGCTCGAGGTGATGGCTTTCGATCAACAGGCGCATCAGCTCGCCCGGCTCGCCGACCAGCGAGCCGTCGAGGGTGTCGGTCACGCTGTCGTCGACGTGTGCCTCGCCACCCTCGATGGCGGCGAGATGGTCGAGCACGCTCGCGAGCGGCGCGCCGCGCATCTCCAGCACCGCGTCGGACGCACCGTCGGCACGCGCGCTGTGGTGGGTGCCGACGACGGCGACGAGCACACCGATCACCACGGCCAGCGGCATGGAGACGAGGAACAGGGCCGCTCGCGCATGCGGCATGCCGTCGCCCGCTCGCCGGTCGTGACGGTCACTCTCGGCCGGGCGGCTCGCCACCGGCCGCGCGCTCAGGCCCACGAGCCGTCGCACCGGGGGCGATTCGGGAAGGACGAAGCGCCCCGGTACACGCAGGCTCCGTCGACGAGGGCCTTCATGATCGGTCCTGCAGGCGGCGTGACGATGCCGGCATCATAGCCCGCCGAGGTGCGTCGGACGGCGCGACGGCCCGCTCTGCGATGTCGTTCACACAAGTGCTCGACCGCCCATCGCGACACGCGCCGCCGAGGGCGCGCGCCCGAACGCCGCCTTGTAGCGACGCGCGAAGTGCGCCGCGTTCGGAAAGCCTGTCGCACGGGCGACGCCCGCGATCGGCATCGCGGTGCGTTCCAGCAGATCGCGGGCGCGCTCCAGCCGCAAGGTGCGGTATTGCCCGATCGCCCCGCAACCGAAGCGATCGCGGAACAGCCGGTTCAGCTGACGGGATCCGACGCCTGCCAGCGCGGCGAGCTGGGCGAGGTCGAGCGGATCGTCGACATGACTCTCCATCGCGCCGAGCGCGGCGAGTAGCGGCGCGCTGCTCGTGCCCCAGCGCTCGCCGAGTCCCGAACGCTGGGGCGCGGCCGCCCGCGGCACGTCCGCGTGCAGGAACCAGTCGCCTACCCGCCGCGCGAAACCCGGACCGTGATGGCGCGAGATCAAGGCCAGCATCATGTCGAGGGCCGCGGTACCGCCAGCCGACGTCCAGCGGTCGCCGTCCTCCACGTGGCGCGCATGCGCGACGATCGGCGCCGGCAGGATGTCGGCGAGCAGCGCGCGATGTTCCCAGTGCACCGTCATCCGTCGCCCGCCCATCAGACCTGCGCGAGCGAGCACCACGGGCCCGCCGGAAATGCCGCCGAGTGCGACGCCGCGCCGATCGAGATGGCGCAGCCAGCGCGTGACCCGGCGCGAGACGAAGGCGCTGGGGTCGCCGCTCGCGATGACCAGCATCAGGTCGAAGTCCACGCGTTCACCCACGTGCGCGGTGGCCCGCACCTGCGCCCCGCTCGAACTCGTCGCGAGCGCGCCGTCGGCCGGCAACTCCAGCACATCGTAGAGCTGCCGCCCGGCCAGCAGGTTCGCCGCGCGCAACGGGTCGACCGAGGCGGCATGCGCGAACAGGGCGAAACCGTCGACGAGGAGAAAGCCGATGCGGAACGGGGCATCCATGGAATCACGATACACGACTCGAACGGAACACTGAACGACCGTAACGGAACGAATCGTGGACGATCCGAACGCACATACTCCGCCGCACCGACGGCCGACGGTCGTCCCTGCGCCTCGCAGCGCCCCTCACGACGACGACCGAGTCCGACGAACGCGATGGCCGACTCCGACACTGCGACCGCCCTCGGCAAGGCGTCGCCGCCAGGCACCCTCGACACGACGACCGCCGTCGCGTCGGTCGGGGTCTGGAAATCCGGACGCGGCAAGGGTCGACACACCCCCAAGGGCCGCCAGCTCGATGATGCCGCCGTCGCCGAGGTCCAGACCCTGCTCGGTGAGCGTCCGCGACGCGCGGATCTCCTGATCGAGTGCCTGCATCTGATCCAGGACGCCCACGGTCACCTCTCGGCGGCCCACCTCGCCGCCCTCGCCGCGGAGCTTCGCCTTGCACAGGCCGAGGTCTACGAAGTCGCGACCTTCTACGCGCACTTCGACGTCGTTCGAGAAGGCGAGCCCGTGCCACCGGCCGTGACCATCCGCGTCTGCGACTCGCTCGCCTGCGAACTCGCCGGCGCCGCCCGGCTGCAGGCGGCACTGGCCGCCGGCCACGACGCGGGGGCGGTCCGCGTGCTGCGCGCACCCTGCATGGGTCGCTGCGACACCGCGCCCGTGCTCGAGATCGGCCACCGCCACGTCGATCACGCGACCCCCGCGAAGGTCGCCGAGGTTCTGGACTCCGGCGACTTTCACGCCCGCCTGCCGGACTATCGAACGCTGGCCGAGGCGCGAGCGCGCGGCGGCTACGCGGCGCTCGAGAATCTCCGCGCCGGCTCGCGCGACATCGACGAGGTGCAGCAGACCTTGCTCGACGCGGGTCTGCGCGGACTCGGCGGGGCCGGCTTTCCGAGCGGGAAGAAGTGGTCCTTCGTGCGGGCCGAGCCCGCGCCCCGCTACCTGGCCGTCAACGGCGACGAGGGCGAGCCGGGCACGTTCAAGGATCGCCACTACCTCGAGCGCGAGCCGCATCTCTTTCTCGAGGGCATGTTGATCGCCGCGCATGCGGTCGCCGCCGAGCGGGTGTATCTCTACATGCGCGACGAGTACCCGGCCGTGCTCGAGATCCTGCGGCGCGAGATCGCGGCACTGGAGGCGGCAAGCCTGATTCCCCCCGGCTACGTCGAACTCCGCCGCGGCGCCGGCGCGTACATCTGCGGCGAGGAGTCCGCGATGATCCAATCGATCGAGGGCAAGCGCGGCCTGCCCCGTCACCGCCCGCCCTACGTCGCCCAGGTCGGCCTGTTCGATCGTCCGACTCTCGTCCACAACGTCGAGACGCTGCACTGGATCGCACGGATCTGCCAGGAGGGCCCCGAGATCCTGTCGAGCGTCGAGAAGAACGGCCGAAAGGGTCTCCGGAGCTACAGCGTCTCCGGGCGCGTTCGCGAGCCCGGCGTCCATCTCCTGCCCGCCGGATCGACGATCACCGACATCATCGCCGCGGCCGGCGGCATGTCCGACGGTCACGTGTTCAAGGCCTACCAACCGGGTGGCCCCTCCTCCGGGTTGCTCCCGGCGCATCTGAACGACGTGCCGCTCGACTTCGACACGCTGCAGCCTCACGGCTCCTTCATCGGCTCGGCCGCCGTGGTCGTGCTGTCCGAGCACGACAGCCCGAAGGATGCCGCGCTCAACATGCTCCGCTTCTTCGAGGACGAGAGCTGCGGGCAGTGCACGCCCTGCCGGGTCGGCTGCAGCAAGGCGGTGCAGCTGATGGAGTCGGACGCCTGGGACGCGCCGCTGCTCGGCGAGCTCTGCGACGCGATGGCGGACGCCTCCATCTGCGGTCTCGGCCAGGCCGCACCCAACCCCATACGGCTCGTCATGCGTCACTTCCCGACGGACGTCGGACTGAGCGCAGCGCCCACCCGGAAGCCCGCCCGATGAACGCACGTACCGAGGACGGCATCCGCTTCACGCTAGACGGCGAACCGGCCCTCGCCGCGCCAGGCGAAACCCTCTGGGACGTCGCCCGGCGCGTGGGCACCCGCATTCCGCACCTCTGCCATGCCGACGTGCCCGGCTATCGGAGCGACGGCAACTGCCGTGCCTGCATGGTCGAGATCGATGGCGAGCGCACGCTGGCAGCCTCCTGCATCCGGACGCCGACCGACGGCATGACGGTGCGCACCGACAGCGACCGCGCCGTCGCCTCGCGGCGCATCGTCATCGAGCTGCTGCTCGCCGACCAACCCGATCTCGAGCACGCTCACGACGCCTCCTCGCACTTCCGCGAGATGGCGGATCTGCAAGGCGTGAACGCGAGCCGCTTCCCCGTCGTCGCCATCGAGCGCGGGCCGCTGCTCGACGATTCGCACGTGGCGATGCGCGTGAACCTGGACGCCTGCATTCACTGCAACCTGTGCGTCCGCGCCTGCCGCGAAGTCCAGGTCAACGATGTCATCGGCATGGCCGGCCGCGGACGCGACGCGCGCATCGTCTTCGACATGGCGGACCCGATGGGCGAGAGCACCTGCGTGGCCTGCGGCGAATGCGTGCAGGCCTGCCCGACCGGCGCGCTGATGCCGAGCGGCGCCATGGATGCCGAGCAGCGGGGCGACAGCGCCGACTTCGATCGCGAGGTGAAGTCGGTCTGCCCGTACTGCGGCGTCGGCTGCCAGCTCTCGTTCAAGATCAAGGACGAGAAGATCGCCTGGGTCGACGGCGTCGCCGGCCCGTCGAACGAGCAGCGACTCTGCGTCAAGGGCCGCTTCGGCTTCGACTACGTCGATCACCCGCATCGGCTGACCACACCGCTGGTGCGACGCGACGACGCGCCGGCCAAGGGAGCCGACGTCGATCCGAACGACGTCGCGGCCACCTTCCGCGAAGCGAGCTGGGAGGAAGCCCTCGACCTTGCCGCCTCGGGCCTGAAGGCGGTCGCGGGAGAACACGGCGGCGATGCGATCGCGGGCTTCGGCTCTGCCAAGTGTTCGAACGAAGAGGCCTATCTCTTCCAGAAGTTTATCCGGCAGGGCTTCGGCACCAACAACGTCGATCACTGCACCCGACTGTGTCATGCCTCCTCGGTCGCCGCCCTCCTGGAGAACGTCGGCTCGGGCGCGGTCACGGCCACCTTCAACGAGATCGAGAATGCCGATCTCGCGATCGTCATCGGCGCGAACCCGACCGAGAATCACCCGGTGGCGGCGACCTACTTGAAGCAGTTCGCCAAGCGTGGCGGCCAGCTGATCCTGATGGACCCGCGCGGCATGGGGCTCGAGCGGCACGCCCGCCACAGCCTGCAGTTCAAGCCGGGCTCGGATGTGGCGATGCTCAACGCGATCATGCACGTGATCGCCGAGGAGGAGCTGTACGATCGGCAGTACATCGCGGGCTTCACCGAGGGCTGGGAGGCGTTCCGCGAGCACCTGAGGGGCTTCCCGCCGGAGACGATGAGCGTGCTCTGCGGCATCGATGCCGAGACCCTGCGCACCGTGGCCCGGGAGTTCGCGGCGGCGAAGTCGGCGATGATCTTCTGGGGCATGGGTGTCAGCCAGCACATCCACGGCACCGACAACGCGCGCTGCCTGATCTCGCTGGCGCTGATGTGCGGGCAGATCGGCCGTCCGGGGTCGGGCCTGCATCCGCTCCGTGGCCAGAACAACGTGCAGGGCGCGTCGGACGCCGGGCTGATCCCGATGTTCCTGCCGGACTACCAGAGCGTGACCGACGACGGCGTCCGCTCGCACTTCACCGACATCTGGGAGAGCGACGACTTCTCGGCGAAGAAGGGCCTGACCGTGGTCGAGACCATCGAGGCGATCCACGCAGGGGATGTCCGCGCCATGTACGTGCTCGGCGAGAACCCGGCCATGTCCGATCCCGATCAGTCCCACGCCCGATCGGCGCTCGCGAAGCTCGAGCATCTCGTGGTGCAGGACATCTTCCTGACCGAGACGGCGAACTACGCCGACGTGATCCTGCCGGCCGCGGCCTGGCCGGAGAAGAGCGGCACCGTGACCAACACCAACCGGCAGGTGCAGATGGGACGCCCCGCCGTCGCCCCGCCCGGCCAGGCGCGCGAGGACTGGGCGATCACCACCGCACTCGCCCGTGCGGTCGGTCTGGACTGGTCCTACACACACCCGTCCGAGGTGTTCGCCGAGATGAAGCGGGGGATGGGCTCGCTCGACAACATCACCTGGGCGCGTCTCGAGACCGAGGCGGTCACCTACCCGAGCCTGTCCCCGGAGGACCCCGGTCAGGCGATCGTGTTCAGCGAGGGCTTCCCGCGCGCCGACGGACGGGCGACGTTCACCCCGGCGAGCGTGTCCGCGCCCGACGAGTTGCCCGACGACGAGTACCCGATGATCCTGATCACGGGACGGCAGCTCGAACACTGGCACACAGGCTCGATGACCCGGCGCGCATCGGTGCTCGACGCGCTCGAACCCGAGGCGAGCTGCTCGGTGCATCCGGCGACGCTCCGGGCGCTCGGCGCAGCGGCCGGCGACCGGGTCCGGATCAGCACCCGCCGGGGCGCCATCGACGTGATGGCCCGTCCCGACCGGGCCGTCGCGGAGGGACAGGTGTTCATGCCCTTCGCCTACGTCGAGGCCGCCGCGAATCTCCTGACCAATCCCGCGCTCGACCCCTTCGGCAAGATCCCGGAGTTCAAGTACTCGGCGGTCAGGCTCGAACGGCTCACTGACGACGAAGACGTGGTCGCCGAATAGCGACTGCCCGGGCAGCCGACACGGCATGCCTGGATCAAGCCCGGCCCCGTTGGCCGGTTCACCACGACGAGGAGTCCCCGAGCGCATGGCCGACAAGACCGACATCGAGATCGCCCGCGAGGCGAGCAAGCGACCGATCCAGGAGATCGGCGCGAAGCTCGACATCCCGAGCGAGCACCTGCTGCCCTACGGGCACGACAAGGCCAAGGTGTCGGCCGCCTTCATCGAGGCGCAGCGCGACAAGCCGAACGGCAAGCTGATCCTGGTCACCGCCATCAACCCGACGCCGGCGGGCGAAGGCAAGACGACGACGACCGTCGGGTTGGGCGACGGGCTGAACGCGATCGGCAAGAAGGCGATGGTCTGCATCCGCGAGGCGTCCCTCGGCCCCTGCTTCGGCATGAAGGGTGGTGCAGCCGGCGGTGGCTACGCCCAGGTGGTGCCGATGGAGGAGATGAACCTGCACTTCACCGGTGACTTCCACGCCATCACCTCGGCCCACAACCTGCTGTCGGCGATGCTCGACAACCACATCCACTGGGGCAACGATCTCGGCATCGATGTGCGCCGTGTCCCGTGGCGACGGGTTCTCGACATGAACGACCGCGCGCTCCGTCAGGTCGCGCAGAGCCTCGGCGGGCCCGGCAACGGCTTTCCGCGCGAGAGCGGCTTCGACATCACCGTCGCCTCCGAGGTGATGGCCATTCTCTGCCTCGCGACCGACCTCGACGATCTCGAGAAGCGCCTCGGCGACATCATCGTCGCCTATCGCCGCGATCTCAGCCCGGTCTACTGCCGCGACCTGAAGGCCGACGGCGCGATGACCGTGCTGCTCAAGGACGCCATGCAGCCGAACCTCGTCCAGACCCTCGAAAACAACCCCGCCTTCGTGCACGGCGGCCCCTTCGCGAACATCGCGCACGGCTGCAACTCGGTCGTCGCGACCACCACCGCGCTGAAGCTCGCCGACTACGTCGTGACCGAGGCCGGGTTCGGCGCGGACCTCGGCGCCGAGAAGTTCATGAACATCAAGTGCCGCAAGGCGGGGATCGCCCCGTCGGCGGTCGTCATCGTCGCCACGGTGCGCGCCATGAAGATGAACGGTGGCGTGGCGAAGGAAGACCTCGGCACCGAGAACGTCGACGCGGTGAAGAAGGGCTGCGCGAACCTCGGCCGTCACATCGAGAACATCGCCGCCTTCGGCGTGCCGGCCGTCGTCGCGATCAACCACTTCTTCACCGACACCGACGCCGAAGTGGCCGCGGTTCGCGAGTACGTGCAGAGCCTCGGCGCCGAGGCGATCCTGTGCAAGCACTGGGCGCACGGCTCGAAGGGTGTCGAGGAGCTCGCCACGCGGGTCGCCGAGATCGCCGACAAGGGTGAGGCCGACTTCGCGCCGCTCTATCCAGACGCGATGCCGCTGTTCGAGAAGATCGAGACCGTCGCCAGGCGCATCTACCGCGCCGACGAGGTGCTCGCCGACAAGAAGGTGCGTGACCAGCTGAAGGCCTGGGAGACGGCCGGCTACGGGCATCTGCCAGTCTGCATGGCGAAGACCCAGTACAGCTTCACCACCGACCCGAACCTGCGCGGCGCGCCGACCGGTCATTCGGTGCCGATCCGCGAGGTCCGGCTGTCCGCCGGCGCGGGGTTCGTGGTCGTGGTCTGCGGCGAGATCATGACGATGCCGGGACTGCCGCGACAGCCCGCGGCCGAGGTCATTCGCCTGAACGATGCCGGCGACGTCGAGGGCCTCTTTTGATGGTGCCCAGGACGCCGTCGGGAGACGCCCCCGGAACCGCCGAGGGTGGGGGAGCCACCGTGCTCGACGGCAAGGCCTTCGCCTCGACCGTTCGCGAGCGGGTGGCAGCCGGGGTGGCGGCACTGAAGGCGGAGACGGGCATCGTGCCGGGCCTCGCCGTCGTTCTCGTCGGCGAGGATCCGGCCAGCGAGGTCTATGTCCGCAACAAGGGCAAGCAGACGAAGGCGGCGGGCATGGCTTCCTTCGAGCACAGGCTGCCGGCCGACACGAGCGAGGCGGCGCTGCTCGCCGTCATCGCTTCGCTGAATGCCGACCCCGCGGTGCACGGCATCCTCTGCCAGCTGCCGCTGCCCGCACACATCGACGAGACCACGGTGATCAACGCGGTCGACCCGGCCAAGGATGTCGACGGCTTCCACATCTCGAACGTCGGCCTGATCGCCACGGGGCAGGACGCCATGGTGCCGTGCACTCCGCTCGGCTGTCTGATGGTGCTGCGTGAACACCACGGCTCGCTGTCCGGGCTGAATGCGGTGGTCGTCGGGCGCTCGAACATCGTCGGCAAGCCGATGGCGAACCTGCTGCTTCGCGACAGCTGCACGGTGACCATCGCCCATAGCCGGACGAAGGATCTGGACGCGGTCTGTCGCGGCGCGGACATCCTGGTCGCGGCCGTCGGGCGCGCGGAGATGATTCGCGGCGAGTGGATCAAGCCGGGCGCGACGGTGATCGATGTCGGCATCAATCGCATCGACTCGGCGCCCGGCAGCGAGAAGCCGACGCGACTCGTCGGTGACGTCGACTTCGCCTCGGCGTCCGTTGTAGCCGGTGCGATCACGCCGGTACCCGGTGGGGTCGGCCCGATGACCATCGCCTGCCTGCTGGCCAACACGCTTGTCGCCTGCTGCCGGGCGAACGGCGTCGAGCCGCCCGATTCGCTGACACTCTGAAACCGCGCCGGAGAACCCTCGGCCGGGGACGGCTCAATGGCCGGGCCGCGTCTCCACGAAGTCGCCGTGCGCCACTACCGGACCGGTCGGCCCCGCGTCGGTCGGCGCGCCGACCGGCTCGAGGCTCACGCCGAACAGATCCGACCCCTCGATCAGGGTCGTGACCTCGAACACGCGTGAGCGCCCGGACTCCTCGGGCAGCAGCGCCACCGCGCGGACCGCCGAGCGGTCGGGCAAGGCCTGCCAGAGCTGGAAGTTCCGGTCTGCCTCGAGTGCGGGGGGCGCCAGGGCCGTGACCCGGACACGGCCCTCGTCGTAGTCGGTCTCGATGAAGAAGTACGGTGCGCCATCCTCGTCGCTGAGCACGACGGCCACGCCATCGGTGCTCAGCCCCATCGGCGCGTCGGTCTCTACGCGCTGGAACAGCAGGAAGGCGAGCACGAGGCTCGCGGCCGTGGCGAGCCCCGCGATCCCCCGCCACGTCGACGTCGACGTCGGGCGCGACCGGGAACGGCCGAATCTCGATCGCCCCGATCGCTTACGGCGCGACGTGCCGCGCACCGGATCGACCGACGGGGTGACGCCGGCGCCGATGTCGCCTTGACTCGCGTCGGCCTGGCTCGCGTCACCCTGGCTCGCGCCACCCTGGCTCGCGTCGGCCTGGCTCGCGTCACCCTGGCTCGCGACCGGCAGACGAGTGCGCTCGAGGATCGCCGGCCAGACGTGCGCCGCCGGTGGCCGATCGAGTGCCGTCTCGTTCAGGCCGTGAAGGTGTCGCTCCCATCGGGCGACCTCGCCCTGGATGGCGGTGTCGTGCGCGAGGATGCGATCGAAGAGTTCGAGATCTCGGCCACGGAGCGTCCCGAGTACGTACTCGCCCGCCCGCAACGACCACCATCGCTCTTCAGGAGTGGTCATCGACGCACTTTCTCAACGACATGAGGCCACGACGGATCCAGCTCTTGACAGTACCGAGTGGCGCATCGTTCGCCACACTGAGTTCTTCGTGCGAATACCCTTCGCAATACGCCTTGACGATGCAGTCGCTGGCGGCGTCCGGCAAGGTTCCCAGACAGTGCATCAGCAGCTGCGCATCGGCGCTCATCTCGTGGAACGGCTTGGCTGCATCCGGCGTCGCATCGATCAAGCTGACGAGATCCGGGCTTTCATGCCGCTCACGACTGCCTCGCTGTCTGAGCACGTCGAGTGCCTGATGGCGAGCGATGCTGCTCATCCAGGTCATCGGTGCGCCGACCTCGGACGAATAGCTCCCGGCGTTGCGCCAGATCTTGACGAATGACTCTTGCAACGCTTCCTCGGCGATGGCCTCGATCTTCAGGATACGCAGCAGCACGCCGTTAAGTTGCGCGGAGCAAAGGCGGTAAAGCTCCTCGAACGACGGTTCGTGACGCTCCGCGCACTGCGCGAGCAACACGATCAGACGCTCGCGACGGGCCTGGTCGTCGGGAAGGGTATCGGGCGGGCTGGTAGTCACGAGGTCTATTTCCGCGTCGGGGAACACCTGGCGATGTGGCAGGCTTGCGCATCCGGGGTCGTCCCCCGGATGCGGTCACGGTCAGTTGCCGTAGACAGTGGTCGTGTAGTTGCCGAAGAGGCCGAGTATGTTGTTGGCCTTCCAGTCCACGTGCGAGACGGTGGTGATGCCGCCGTTCGCCTTGGCCGCCTCGATGCTGCAGTCGCCGGTCGCGAGCAACCCGAGCAGGCTGGTGCATTCGGCCGTGCCGACCTTCGTGCCGGCGCCCGCCGAGGTCGCCATCAGCGGCAGTGTCATGTCGGTGAAAAGCCCGCCGACCGGCGTTGACGTGGCACAGCCACCGAGCAGCGATGCTGCCGCCACGAGTGCGAGTCCGTGATGAGTCTTCATGCGAACACCTGTCCGGGTTGGCCCGCCGATACCACACCGGCGGCGCCGCGCGATCATAGTAGCCGACCGTACCGGCGCGTACACGGGCTCGGCCCGGGCACGGTCACGGCTCACGCCTCTCGAGCCGATGCTCGCGCCAGGCGACCGACAGGCAGGCGACGATGATGATCGTCGCCCCGGCCACCACCCGCCCGTCCGGCACGAGCTGCCATACCACGATATCGATCACCACGACCCAGATCAAGGAGGTGTACTCGATCGGGGCGAGCGAGGAGGCGTCGGCCAGCGCGTACGCCTGCGTCAGGCACCACTGCCCGGCCACGGCCAGCAGGGCGAATGCCAGCAGCGACGCCGCCTCGGGCAACGTCGGGGTCGTCCAGACGAAGGGCACCCAGAGCAGCGCCGCGGCGCCCAGCGCGAGATTGTAGGCAAAGACGAGGGACTCGGACGTCTCGGTCCGCGCGAGGCGCTTGCCGCTGATGTAGAACGCCGAGATGGCGACGCCCGACAGCACGACGTAGAGATGCGCGAGCGAGGACTCGGCACGGTCGGGCGCGATCGCGACGATCACGCCGACGTAGCCGACGGCGACGCTCGCCCAGCGCCACGGTCCGATCCGCTCGCGGAGCCACCAGGCCGACAGGGCGACCGTGGAAAAGGTGCTGCCGAAGGCGATGACCGTCGCGTCGGTGAGCGGCAGCTGCGCGAGTCCGGAAAAGAACAGGACGGGGGCGAGAACGCCGATACCGGCCCGGATCGCCTGCCCTCGACGATCGACGATCGCCAGCCGGGCGCCCTGCCCGCGCAGGCGAAAGGCGAGGAAGAGTCCGCCGCAGACGAGCACGCTCCGCACGAACAGCAACTCCATCAGCGGCACGCCCGACTCGAGCAGGAACTTGACCACCGCGTCCATGACGCTCAGGAGCCCGATGCCGACCACCATCAGGACGAGTCCCTGCGAACCGGCGGGTAGCGTGCGGACGGGCATGATCGGCGGCCGATGGCGGCAGGGGTCGCGAATCCTACCCTGCGCCCGTCACCCGGAACGAATCGGCTCGATCAGGCCGCGCGGTCGAGCCGACCGCCGTCGGTCGGCACCACGGCCTCGTCCGACATCGGTAGATCGAAGCGGAACACGGTGCCGCGCGCGTGTTCCGGATCGGAGACGATCGTGATGTGCCCGTCAAAGCGCTCCACCAGCTTGCGTACCCTCGACAGACCGAGTCCGCTGCCCTCGACGACGTCCCTGGCCTGCAAGGTCGTGAAGAGACCGAAGACCCGTTCGTGGAAGCGCGGCTCGATCCCCGGCCCGTCGTCGCGAACTTCCACGTGCAACTTCGTGTCGCGTTCGCCGAAGGTGAGTTCGATGCGCCCGGTGCCGTCGGGATCGTCGTGATGCTTGATGGCGTTGTCGAACAGGTTCAGGAGAATCTGTCGGAGCGGCACGCGGTGCGTCCGCAGCGGGTGGTCGGTCGCACCATGAAGCGCGATCTCGAAGCGGCGGTCCGGGTCGACCGACAGATGCAACTCCTCGACCAGTGAGGGCATGTCCACCTCGCAGACGGCACTGTCGATGCCGCCGATCTGCGCGTAGTCGAGCAGGTCAGCCTGCAGCCTCGAAAGACGCTGCGCGCGCTGCAACAAGGTCTCGAGGTTGTCGCGGCTGTCGCCCGACAGCGAGTCGCCCGCATCCTCGAGGGTCCAGGTGGCCAGACTCTCGATCGCGCGCAGTGGCGATCGCATGTCGTGCGCCGCGGCATAGGCGAACCTTCCGAGCTCTTCGTTGGAGCGTCGCAGCTCGCGGGCATTCTCGCGAAATACCTTGAGCGACCGGGCGATCTGCCCGATCTCGTCGTCGCCGTCGATCGCCACCGGGCGCTCGTCGTCGCCCACGGCGATACGGATCACCTCGGCGGCGAGCACGTCGATGCGGTGACTGATCTGACGTTCCAGCACGACGAAGCCGGTCGCGAGCACGACCAGCAGCACGAGCGTCGCGGTGACGATCAGCACCAGCAGCGTCAGGTTCGTGGCCCGCTCGAGCGCGGTCGCGGTGCTCGCGGCCAGCGACTCGATGGTTGCGACGTGTGCCTCGATGACTGCGGACATGTCGTCGAAGTCCGCGAGCAGCGAGGCCTGCGATTCCTCCATCGACGATCGGTCGAGGCGCAGGCGCTCGACATGAGCCAGCGTTCCGCTCTCCCCGAGCACGGTTTCCCGAAGATCGCCGACCGTCAGCGCGATGCGCTTGCGCAGCGGTCCGTTCTCCAGTCGCACCAGGGTGCTCGGCAGGCTGCGGAGCGCGAATCGCACGCGTTCCGCGTCGCGGCCGGCCAGTTCGCTGTCCGCGGCGGCCGCGACGTCCCGTTCGTACCTCGCCAGCGCCGAGGTCACGTCGACGGCGAAGCCCACGTCGTGCGTCATCGAGCGCAGGGAGTCCTGGAGCAGAAGGAGGCGATCGAACTCGGTCCGCCACGACTCGTCCGGCCGAGCGCCGTCCGGTCGGGGGGTGTCGAGAGTCTCGCGAAGCGCGTGCGTCACCGCCGTGTGTTTCGGATCGACGAGGGTCCGGAAGTCCTCGCCGAGCACTTGCAAGGTGCGGGCATCCGTCTCGAGTGCTCGCATGCGCGAGACCACGCGCCGCGCCAGGAACGAGGCCTCCCGGAAGTTCTCGCGCGCCTCGGCGACTCCCCCGGAAAAGGCGTCCAGGGCCGGGTCGGCGCCGGCGAGCGTCCGCATCTGCTCGACCGTCGTTGTCACGCGACCGAACAGCAGCCCGGCACGGTCCTCGAGCCGCGTCATGTCGTTCAGGTCGACGACGCGTCGCATCTGGTTGACGAGGGAGTGGATCTCGCCGAAATCAGCCTGCAGCGCGGTCGACATGACGAGCATCGGGATCTGCTCGCCGGTCATCTCGCCCTGCCGCGCCTTGAGCCCGCCCAGAAGCAACCCGCCGATGATCGTCTGGGCCAGCAGGAGACACACGATGATCGCGGACACGAGACGCAGCCGTCCCACGATACCCAAGGACGGCGGTCGAACGAGGTCCTTGATCGGTGACAGGGGCAATCGACGCACTCTCCGGCATGGACGTTGCTGCCTCACAAGCAACTCCGATGCCGCGATGACCTGACATGAATCACGATACACGCGCGCCGGCATCTACCGCGCGCCGCCGCCTGCTCGCCGGCCTTGCAGGCATCGCGGCGTCGAGCGCGCTGCCCGCCTCGCGCGCCGCCACGGCCTCCACGCCCGGCACTGCCGCGCCCGACGCGCTCGCGCGAGCGGTGGCGGGCAAGGCGCGCACCCTGGCCGGACCGGACCCGAAACCGCTGCGCCTGCTCATCCCGAACGGCTGCGGCGCGAACCTCGCTCCGGTCGTCGAGGCGTTCGAGTCGCTTTCCGGCGTCGCGGTCGAGCTGCTGGACGTGCCGGTCGACGAAGTCGGCACGAGGCTCCTGGTGGATGCGCTCTCCGGAAGCGCCGACTACGACCTGGCGCTGCCGCCGACCTTCGCCCTGCCGGACCTCGTCGCGGCAGAGGCGATCAAGCCGCTGAGCGCGCTGGCCGCGCGGCACGAACCCGAAGACTTCCGGGCCGGCGTGCTCTACGACGCCGGCGACCGCTTCGACGACGACCTCTACGGCTTTCAGACGGACGGCGACGCGTACCTGATGTTCTACCACCGCGATCTGCTCCAGGACGAGACCGAGCGCAAGCGCTATGCCGACCGATACGGCGCGGCGCTCGAGGTGCCGCTGACCTGGGAAGAACTCGATCGTCAGATGGCGTTCTTCCACCGTCCGGACGACGGCCTGGCAGGCGGCCTGCTCTTTCGCACGAGCGGCTACCTCGCCTGGGAATGGTGGGTGCGGTTTCACGCCAAGGGGGTATGGCCGCTGTCCCCGACACTGGTGCCGCAGATGGACGGGGATGCCGGCGTCGAGGCGCTCGAGGAGATGATCCGAGCCACCGCGCATCTCGTCCCGGCGGCGGGATCGCTCGGCCTCTTCGAGAACTGGGAGCGTTTCGAGCGAGGCGACGTGTTCTGCAACATCGGCTGGGGCGGCACGCAGAAGTATCTCCATCGCCGGGGGTCCCACATGCGTGACCGGCTCGTGCACGGGCCGACGCCCGGTGGTGTCGTCGACGGCCGCCGGCTGGCGATTCCCTATTTCAACTGGGGCTGGGAGTACGTGGTCGTGACGCCCTGCACACGCGCGGAACTGGCGTACCTCTTCGCCCTGTTCGCCGCCTCACCGACGATGTCCACCCTGTCGGTCAGCCAGATCGAGGGCTTCTTCGACCCGTTCAGGGCCGAGCACTACGCCGACGAGCGCATTCGCGACGCGTACGGCGAAGAGTTTCTCTCGGTGCATCGGGCCAGTCTCGGCACAGCGATGCCGGACCTGTATCTCGCGCATCACGGCGACTACTTCCACGCGCTCGGCCTCTGGCTCGAACGGGCGATCGCCGGCCGTGTCGATCCTGCCGTCGCCCTGCACAACGTCGCGCTCGCCTGGGACGCGATCGTGCCTCGCGCCGGCCACGAGCGCCAGGTCGAGCGATGGCTCGCCCTGCGCGCGCACTACCCCGCCGAGCTCGCGGAACAGATGCGCGACCTCGGCTGAGGCGTCGCGCCCCCCCGGCACGAGGACCGTTCCGTGCGAGCGGCGCCGTCGGCGTCGAGCGGTCTACCCCGCCCGCTGCACGGACAACGTCGGCGCCGACGCCTGCTGCGCGTCGTGAGTGTCGTGTAGGGAGGTCACGACCGCCGCGAGCACGGCGGGCTCGACCGGCCGCGAGAAATGATAGCCCTGCACGAGATCGCAGCCCAGCGCGACGATCGCCGCGAGCTGTTCCGGCGTCTCGACCCCCTCGGCAACGCTTTCCAGCCCGAGCCCGCTCGCGAGCAGCTGGATGGTCCGTGCCAGCGACTGCTCGGTTCGCCCGTCCTGCAAGACGGACACGAAGGCGCGATCGATCTTGAGCACGTCCAGGGGCAGCTCCTGCAGGTAGCTCAGCGAGGAATACCCCGTGCCGAAGTCGTCGATCGCGATGCGGACCCCGGCCGCGCGAAGCGTCTTCAGGTGGCGGACGACGGTGTCGACATCGCGCACCAGCACGCCCTCGGTGACCTCGAGCTCCAGCCGCCCGGCGTCCATGTCATGGCGGGCGAGCGTGGCGAGCACCTGCTCGGGAAAGCCGTCGAGGAGGAACTGCGAGGTGCCGATATTCACGCTCATGCGCAGGGTGTCCAGCGGCGCGGTTCGCCATGATGCCAATTCCCTGACGGCCTCCTCGAGGACCCAGGCGCCGATGCGGTCGATGAGTCCCGCCTCCTCCGCGATCGGCACGAACTCGGCCGGCGACACCGAACCGCGCACGGGATGTGTCCAGCGCAGCAGGGCTTCGACGCCCGCGACGCGACCGTCGGAGCAGCGCACCTGCGGTTGGTAGACGAGCCCGAACTGGCCCGCGCCGATCGCATCGCGCAGCTCGAGTTCCAGCTCCGCCCGCCGGCTGGAGGCGATGCCCAACTCGGACTCGAAGGCGACGATCCGCCCCTTCCCGGCACGCTTCGCCTCGTACATGGCGATGTCCGCGCAGCGCAGCAGTTCGTCGGCGGAGGTGCCGTCGGCCGGGTAGTGGCAGATGCCGATGCTGGCATCGACGGACAGGCGCACGCCGTCGATGTCGAAGCGCGCCGCCAGCGCGTCGGCCAGGCGTCGGGCGATGGCACCGGCCTCGGCCGCGTCACCCAGCCCGCGCGCGATGATCGCGAACTCGTCGCCCCCCATGCGAGCTAGCACATCCCCGCTATCGAGCCGGCGCGCCAGTCGCTCGCCCACCTGTCGCAGCAAGGAGTCGCCGACCGCATGCCCGAGGGTGTCGTTGACGAGCTTGAAGCCGTCGAGGTCGAGAAACAGCACCGCCCCCCGCTCGCCACGGCGCTCGGGATCGCCGAGCGTCGTCTCTATCTCCATCTCGAAGCTCCGGCGGTTCGGCAGCCGCGTCAGGCTGTCGTGGTAGGCCTCGTGATGCAGGGCGCTGCTGAGCTCATGGCGCTCGAGCGCGAGGCAGAGCTGCCCGACGATCGATTCGATCACGAGTATCTCGCTGCGGTTGAAGTTCCGTCGTTGGCGACTGCGCCCGACGACCAGCGACCCGAGGCTGATGTCGCCCCGCATGATCGGCATGCAGTACGAAGCGCCGACGTCGAGCTTTCGTCGGTTCCGGTGCACGCGACTCGACTCTCGTTCGTCGTCGAAGTCCCGGAAGGTCTCCGCCGCCCGCTTGTTGTCATGGCACCACTGCATGATCGTCTCGGGCACGAGTTCGCTCGGCACCCGGTCGCCGAGCACCGGTCCGTCGGGCGTCGATGTCCAGATGGTGCTGGGTGCCAGCAGACCGCATTCGTCCACCAGGTAGATACTCGCCCGGCTGATGTCCAGGGCGTCGAGCAGCGTACGGCAGACGGCATCCAGGTCGTCCGCCGGGCTGGCGACGCTCGCGAGCATGCGTCCGAGCGAACTGACGGCCTTCGTCCGGGCGAGCTCGTCGGCGGTCGTCTCGGCCAGGCGGGCGTTCGCGATCGCGACGGCCGACAGGTTGGCGAGATGCTCGAGAAGGGCGATCTCGCGCTCCAGTCTCCCGCCGCCCGACGCGTTGCAGGCCATCAGCAGGCCGCGGAACCCCTGCTCGTCGAACAGGGGCACCGTGCAGATCTCGGTGCCGCTCTGCCAGTCGGCCCTCGTGGCGGGATCGAGATCGGTATTCGACAGGTACAAGGTCTCGGCCCGCTCCCAGGCGTAGCCGGCGAACCCCTCGCCCATGGCCCGATGCCTTCCCATCAGCAGCGCGCTGCGCGGGCCGACCGCCGCGACGACCTCCAGGTATTCGCCGGTCTCGTGCAGCATCCAGACGAAGGCATGGTCGGCGGGCGAGTGGGAGACGATCGCCTCCGCCACCTTGCCGAGCAGCGGAATGTTGCCGCGCTGGCGAAGCAAGGCGGCAAGCACGCCGTCGAGTGCGCTGAGATGACTGACGTGGCGCTCGAGGTTCGCCGTGTTTTCCTGAAGATGCGCCTTGAGGTCGGTGACGTCGGTCATGTCTCGCGACTGCACCAGCAATCCGACGACGTTGCCGTCGACGTCGCGGAGTGGTGTGCGGAGGGTGTCCGCCTCGTGTGCGCTGCCCGGCCCGTACTGGATCCCGAACTCGGTGGAGCGCTGCGACTCGCCCGACGCGATGGCCTGGTCGTCGATCGCCCAGAACCCCGGAAACTCGGTGGCGTCGTTGCCGAGGACGAGGCGCGACGATATGCCGACCTCGAGGTCGTCGCGGCCGAGCATCTGCGCGGACGTCAGTCCGAGGCTCGCGGCGAACCCTTCGCTGACGAGCGCGAACCGGTGCTCGAGATCCTTGACCACGAAGGTCGTCGACTGGGCGTCGGCGATCTGTTGCAGCAAGTCTCGCGGATCGAGTCGATCGAACAAGGAGCGCGTCTCCGGGCGCGTGTGTGACCGGGTATCGACCACCGGAACGGAGGCTGGAGCACGTGATGTCCTGCGCGCGGACGGCGTGACGGGAGTCCGGTCGCGCGATGAGGATTCGGTCACGCGCCGACGAGGCTCGCGGTCGGCATCGAGATGCAGCGCGCGAATTCGTCGCCGCTGCGCGCACTTGTCCCGATGACGTCGGCGTCCACCGAATCTTCCCCCATGCCTGCCGCCTGCCCCCCGCCGCTCGAATCGCGCCGACGCAGAATAGCACCCGACGGCAAGCGACCATCCCGATCCGTGACGCACCCGCTCTCGCTGCATGCAACCAATCGCCTCTCTCCCGATCACAGAGGCACCCCACAGGATGTCGAACGTGCATGAGCAACTCGATGACGCACCTCGGAAAGACCACCGGCGAGCAGTCCGCCAAGGACACTGGAACGCACACCGGCAAGCTCACCGGCATGCGCACCGGCCGGGACGGACTGCAGCGTGTCGTCGCCGCTGCCCTCCTGTCTTCGACCGCCTGGCTCACGAGCGGAGTCGCCGCCGACACCGCCGTGCTCGCCGGGGGCTGCTTCTGGTGCATGGAGAAGGACTTCGAGGCGCTGGACGGGGTCAGCGAGGCGGTGTCCGGCTTTACCGGCGGCACCGCCGAGAACCCCACCTACCGGGGCGATCACACCGGACACTTCGAAGCGGTGGAAATCACCTACGACCCGACGGTCGTGACCTATCAGGACCTGCTCGAGCATTTCTGGGTCAACGTCGACCCCTTCGATGCGCGCGGTCAGTTCTGCGACAAGGGGCCGAGCTACCTGAGCGCGATCTTCGTCGCGGACGAGGACGAGCGGGCGCTCGCGGAACGCTCGAAGGCGCAAGTGGTCGAGCGCTTCCCCGAGCAGACGGTCGTCACCCCGATCCTGCCGACCGCGACCTTCTACCCGATCGAGGGCGACGAGATCCATCACCAGGATTTCTACAGGAAGAGCCCCGTGCGCTACAAGGCCTACCGCTGGGGCTGCCGTCGCGATCAGCGACTGCGTGAGATCTGGGGGGACGACGCGACGGTATAGCCGGGCTTCTCGCCATCGGCGCGCCGGTAGACCGCGTGTCGTACAGGCAACGCCAGCCGCGTGACTTCCCGTCTATCGATCAGCGCCTTCGCGGCCGACTCGCTCGTGGCTTCCCGGCGGCCTTGTCGGCCGGCGTCTTCCGGGCACGGCCGGGCGCCGGCTTGTTCCCCGCGTCTTCTCCCACCGGTGTCGTGTGACGGCAGTCAGGGTAGCGAGAGCATCCCATGAACGCGCCGGTCGGCCCTCGACGCCGTCCCATCACGCCGCGCGTGCAGGCCGGACAGACCGGGCCAGAGGCAGGACCGATGACCAGCCTGGCCTCGCGCGCGGCGACGACCTCCTTCGCGATGAAGGCACCGACTTCGTGGAGGAAGGCTTCGAGCGTGGTCTCGCCGCGCCGGATCTGGTCCTGCTGCTCGTGCCACAACGCGGTCATGTCCGGTGCGGTGGCGATCGGCGGCAGGGTGTCGTGAAAGGCGCGCCCGAGTGTCGTGCTGCTCACCTGCTTGCCGCGCTCCTCGATGTAGCCTCGACGTATCAGCCCCGCGACGATCGCACTACGGGTGGCGGGCGTCCCGATCCCGCCATGTTCTCCCTGCTTCTCGCGGTCCTTGGCGACGAGCAGCGCGCGGATGCGCGGGTCGGTCACGTACTTCGCGACGCGGGCGAGATCGGCCATCAGCGTGGCCATGGTGTAGCGCGGCGGTGGCCGCGTCTCCCGGTCGGTGACGAGCGGCGTCGAGCAATCGAGCCGCGCCGCCGGCTTCACCCAGCGGATGTCGCTCGCCGAGTCCGCCTCGCGCTCGAGCGCACCGTTGCCGCGGTCGTTGCGATAGAGCGCCTTCCACCCCTCCTCCGTCGTGCGACGTCCCGTCGCCTTGAAACGGTGGCCTTCGACCCTGACCTCGACCACGGTGGCGTCGAAGCGCTCCGGTGGATGGAACTGCGCGACGTAGGCACGCGCGACCAGTTGATAGATGCGCGCCTCGTCGAGCGACAGGCGCGCGAGATCGGCCTGTCGCGTCGTCGGGACGATCGCGTGGTGCGCGGTGACGTGACGCGAGTCGAAGGCACGGCTCTTCCGCTCCGCATCCGCCCCTGCGACCGCACCTGCCAGCACCGGCGCGGTCGCCGCGATCGCCGCCAGCACGTCCGGCGCCTCGGGGTGCTGTTCGTCGGAAAGGTAGCGACAGTCCGAGCGGTTATAGGTGATCAGCCGATGGCGCTCACGGAGGGTCTGCGTGACGGCCAGCGTCCGCTCGGGTGCGATCGCGAACTTGCGGCTCGCGTCCACCTGCAGGTTCAAGAGGTCGTAGGGCAGCGGCGGGGACGTGCGCCTGTGTTCGGTCGCGGCCCTGATGACCTTCCCGCTCTTGCCGTCGATGGTCTCGGCGATGCGCGCGAGCGAGGAGCGGTCGGACGGTCGGCCCTTCTCGTCGACGGGCAGATCACCGTTCGGCTGATGAATCGCGACGAAGCGGCGCGCCATCTCCTCGGGCGGCCCGCGGGTGCGTCCGGGCTGGCGCTCCACGAAGGTCGCGGCGAGCTCGAAGAAATGACGCACCTCGTGATCCTCGTGGGCACGGTCCCGGCGCACCACGAGCCCGAGGATCGGGGTCTGCACGCGCCCGACCGACAACACACCCACATCCCCGCCCTGGCGACGCGCCTGCAGCGTGTAGGCGCGCGTCAGGTTGTAGCCGTAGCGCTGGTCGGCCGCGCTGCGGGCGAGCGCGCTCCGATACAGCCCCTGGAACTCGGCGTTGTCACGCAAGGCGCCCAGCGCGCGTCGGACCACGTCCGGGTTGTTGTCGTTGATGAGCAGGCGTTCGACCGGCGCCGTGTTGCCGACATGCCGCAAGACCTGCTCGACCAGCAACTGACCCTCTTCGTCCGGGTCACCGGCATGCACGACGCTCGCCGCGCGTCGCACGAATCCCTCGATCAAGCGGATCTGGTCGAACTTGTCGTCGATCGGCTTGTGGCGGATCGGCCAGCGCAGCGGGAGCTGATCGAGGCTCCAGCGCGCCGCCGCGGGATCGTGATCTTCCGGATCGGTCAGCGCCAGCAGGTGACCGAAGCACCAGGTGACGATGTCGTCGCCACAGTCGATGTACCCCTCGGCGCGCCGCCCGCCACCGAGCGCCTCCGCGATCGCCCGACCGAGCTCGGGCTTCTCCGCGACGATCAACCGCACGGGTCGGACATCAGGGCCGCGTACAGGGCCGCGTACAGGGCCGATATCGGGGCCGACATCGGTGACGTCCCGCAGCGTTTACGTCGCTCAGCGGTTACGTCGCTCAGCGGACCGGCGGCGCGTAGAGCAGGCCGCCGTCGGTCCATAGCCGGTTCACGCCACGCTCCAGCGCGAGGGGTGTGTCGGGGCCGACGTTGCGCTCGTAGCTCTCCGCGTAGTTGCCGACGTCGCGGATGACCTGCGCGCACCAGCGCGGCGCGAGTCCGAGCAGCGCGCCGAGGTCCTCCTCGTCGCCGACCAGTCGTCGGGCCGCCGGTGTGCGCACCGCGTTCCGCTGGCGCACGTTGGCCTGTGTCAGGCCCATCTCCTCGGCGTTGATCATGCAGGCCAGCGTCCAGCGGACGATGTTGGCCCAGCGCGCATCACCCGCCCGGACGACCGGGCCGAGCGGCTCCTTGGAGATGACTTCCGGCAACACCTGATGGGCCTCGGGTTGCTCGAATCCCGCACGCTGCGCCGCCAGACCGGAGCGGTCGGTGGTCAGCGCATCGCATTCCCCGGCCAGGTAAGCGCGAGCGGCCTCGTTCGCCCCCTCGAAATATTCTGGCCGATAACGCAGGTTGCCGACGGCGAAGAAGTCGATGGCGTTGAGCTCGGTCGTCGTCCCGCGACTCAAGCAGATGGGCCGGTTGTCGAGCTCGAGCGCGCTCCGGATGCCCGAGCGGTTCTTCACCATGAAGCCCTGCCCGTCGTAGTAGTTCACGCCGACGAACTCGCCATGAATGGCGTTCCTCGACAGGGTCCAGGTCGTGTTTCTCGCGAGCACGTCGTAGGTGCCGGCGGCCAGCTCCTCGAAGCGCTCGGTGGCGGAGACCGGGACGAATTCGGCCGCCTCGGGATCGCCGAACACCGCACTCGCGACGGCGCGGCAGAGATCGATGTCGAGCCCGCTCCAGACACCGAGACTGTTGGCGCGACTGAACCCCGGCAGGTTCTCGTTGACGCCGCAGACGACGACGCCGCGTTCGCGCACCGTGTCCAGCGTGTCGGCCGCGGCAAGGCCCGGCACGAGCATCGCCGACGCCAACAAGGCAAGGCCGGCCCCCGGCAAGGCACCCCGTAGACGTCCGCGCGCGCGCAGGGGCTTCGCGTCGCACGCGCGGGCGACCGGCACCGTCGTGGCCGGGGCGGAGGAAGAGGCGGAAGCGGCGGCGGCAAGGCAGGACACGGGCTGTTCGTACGACATCGAGGCGGCTTTCCCGGGGTTCAAGGCTGCACCGCGAGGCGGCGGCGGTACTGCACGATCTCGACCGGCACGGGCGAGTCGTCGGAGGCGTGGCGAAAGCTCGCCCGGATGCACGGCGCGAGACGGACCGCCTCCGCGGTCAGGCCGTGACCCAGGAACTCCTCGACCACCCGTGCCCCCCGTCCGCGCGATGCCTCGTCGCGACCATCGGCATCGGTGCAGGCGGTGACGATGAAGACGTCGCCTTCCCGCGTATCGCGGGCGAGCAGACGGACCGCCTGCTTGTTCCCCGCGCCGAGTGTCCGCGTCGCGGCATCGTCGAGGATCAGCACGGTGCGACGGGTTCTCTCGTAGGCCGTCGGATCGAGCGCCGCATCGCCTCGTTCGGCATCGGACAGCGCCCGCCGACGACGCGCGCTCTCGAGGATCTCGGCGGGCGCGGTGCGACGATTCGCCGGCTGCTCGTCGAAGTCGTTCACGGCCACTTCGCGCACCGACGCGGGCCCACCACCCTCGCTGCGCACACCGGAGATGAAGGCGCTGCCCATGGCCTCGCCCCCTTGCTCCCTGAAAACCGCGTCGTCGAGCACGATCTCGGCGGGCACCGCCGAGCTGCCCTCCAGCGTGAGGAGGGACGAGGGGAACACGCGGGTCTCGTCGAGGACGTACTCGCGTTGCAACCTGACCTCACCGACGAGCAGTTCGTAGTCGGTCACCGGACCGGCTTCGGTCTCGGCGAACCGCTGACGGTAGGCGACGTAGTGCGATCCCTGGTCGGCATCGACCCGCTGCAGACCATAGCCGGCGTCCTCGAGTGCGCGCAGGATCGTGTTGCCGAATGCCGAGTTGGCGCGGGACACCTGCAGCGTGACGTTGGCAGGCGATGTCTCCGGCAGTTGCACGAGCGCGGAGACGAGGTTCGTCGCGACGAGCGCGAGCTGGTCGCGCTGGACGTCGGAGAGCGCGTCGAAGGCCGCCGGGTCGCCACCGCCACGCGGCAACCACTCGGCCGGGTCGGACGTCGCCGCACAGCCGCCGAGCACGCCGCCGGCCATGATCACGACACCGCCGGCACGCACGAGCGCGATCACGCGCCGTACCAGAAGAGACCATGAGGCGACGAGGGCTGTCACGACGGCCGTCTCAGGAGTTCGACCACGACGCCGCGACTCGGGAAGCGATCCCGGGCGTTCACCGGGGACCAGCAGCCCTCGTCGATGACCCGATCCCGCGCGATGCCGAGACTGAGAAGCTCTTCGGCCACCCGTCGCGAACGCCCGAGCGCGAGTCCCTCGTTGCCGATGTCGAGCGCGGTCGGGCCGTTGCTGCAGCCGACCAGACCGATCATGTCGCTGTCTTCCCGGAAGTCCTGCACGAACTGCTCGATCAACTGCTTGCCGTCCTGCCCCAGCCGCATCGAATCGTTGGGAAAGATGACGACCATGCGCTCGGTCGGCTCGAACGTGTCGCGCAGCCCGCCGAAGGCGCCCTCATCGCTGTAGAACAGGTTCTTCACTTCCACCCGGCCGGAGTTCACCGCGGCGAGACTCGGCCCCGCGCTCACGTCGCGCACGACACCCGCGACGACATCGTCGGTGATAAGACTGATCAGCGGCATGCTGTCGAGCACCGCCGCGCTACCGATGTAGTCGACCCGGGCGACCGACGCGTCCGCTCCTGGTCCGAAGCGCGCGGCGTCGTCCAGCGCGAGCGGACTGCGAGTGCCACCGACGACGAGCGCCGTGGCGGGACGCACCGCATCCCGTGAGACGCGGTAGTCGCGGGAGAGTTCGACGACGCCGACCGCCAGTTCCATCCGGGTGAGCGCCTCACCCTTCTCGCCGATGGCCGCCGAGCGCTCGAGCGTGACGTGGTGCGCGCCCTGGTCGGCGTCGACACGCTGCACGCCGTAGCCCGCCGCGGCGAGGCGTTCGACGAAGGCATCGGTCAGCGCATCCGACTCGCGGGCGATCTGCACGGTCGTCGTGCGGGGCGCGCGCAGTTGCACGAGGGCGGCGGCCAGATCGTCGAGCATCGTGCCCTGCACGACATCGACGGGCGCATCGGCATCGGGAATGCCGGGGCCGCTGCCGGCGCAGCCGCCGAGCGCGAGCGCGGCGACTGCCAGCCATGAGCCGGCGACTCGTGCGCGCGGAGACCGCACTCGCCGAGGTGCGCACGTCGAGTGCCGCCGGGCGTTCCGTTCAGGGTCGTTCGCCCATCGTCGCGTCGACATCGTGCCTCTCCCTTACCATGGCCGTCTTCGCGGAGGCCGCGTCGACGAGTTTGGCGCAAGGCTACAATGTAGCGCGGAAACCGCCTGCCGAGGCGATCACGAACCCGGGACGAGAGCCCCATCCATCATGAACGACAGCGTGCCTCTGCACGATCGATTGCCGGGCGACTTTCGCTTCGGTGCCGCGACGGCGGCCTACCAGATCGAAGGGGCAGCGAGCGAGGATGGCCGCAAGCCTTCCATCTGGGACGCGTTCTCCCACACCCCTGGCCGCACCGCGAACGGCGACACCGGAGACGTCGCCTGCGATCACTACCATCGGCTCGACGGCGATCTGGATATCGCGCGCGATCTCGGGCTCGATGCCTACCGCTTCTCCATCGCCTGGCCGCGGGTGGTGCCGGACGGGCGCGGACAGCTCAACGGTCGCGGGCTCGACTTCTACGACCGTCTGGTCGACGGCTGCCTGGCCCGCGGTCTGGCCCCCTACCCGACCCTCTACCACTGGGACCTGCCGCTCGCCTTGCCCGGCGGCTGGACGAACCGCGATACGGCGCATGCCTTCGCCGAGTACGCCGCCACCGTGGCCCGCCGCATCGGCGACCGTGCGCAGGCGATGTCGACGTTCAACGAGCCCTGGTGCTCGGCACTGATGGGGTATCTGTACGGCATCTTCGCGCCGGGGGAACGCAACCTCGATCGGGCGCTCGCCGCCGTCCATCACCAGCACCTCGCTCACGGGCTCGCGGTGCAGGCTGTCCGCGCCGAACACGCCGCCCTGCCGCTCGGCATCGTGCTCAACCTGCAGAGTGTCCTGCCGGCCAGCGATGACGGCAGCGACCGGGACGCGGTCGAGCGACACCGGGCCTTTCACAACGGCCTGTTCACCGGTCCGCTGTTCGAGGGAGGCTATCCCGCCCGTGTCGTCGACGCGCTGGGCGAGCGCATGCCGTCGGGTTTCGAGGACGACCTGCCGACGATCCGGCAGCCGCTCGACTGGTGGGGGCTGAACTGGTACACGCCATCGCGCGTCACGGACGATCCCGCGCCGTCGTCGAGAGCGGACGACGTCGCGCCGGACACGGAGGTGCAGGCGTCGGCAGCGTCTGTCCCGGACGGCGGTCACGCGCCCTTTCCCGGTACGAGCCCGGTGGTGCCGAAGGAGGTGCCCCTGACCGACATCGGCTGGGAGATCGCGCCGGGCACGATGACCGGGCTGCTGCGGGAGCTGTACGCCGAGCTGACGCTTCCGCCCTGCTGGATCACCGAGAACGGCGCCTGCTTCAACACCGGCCCCGACAAGGACGGACACGTGGCGGACGAGGAGCGGCGCCGCTACCTCGAACGACACCTCGGTGCGGTCGCCGACGCGATCGACGACGGCTGCGATATCCGCGGCTACTTCGCCTGGAGCCTGATGGACAACTTCGAGTGGGCCGAGGGCTACCGTATGCGATTCGGCATCGTGCATGTCGACTACGAGACGCAGGAACGGACCGTCAAGCAAAGCGGCAAGTGGTACGCGGAACTGATCGACGCGCACCGGGAGCGGCGTCGGTACGCCTGAGCGACAGCCGGCGGACCCGCTGCGCCGGACGCGCACGGCGCGGCGCTCGGCCGAGCGAGCCTGCGCTCAGCCGCGTCGGATCGGCGGCCATTCATCGGCGCGATAGCGGCGCACGCCCCAACCGATCGGACGTCGCGCATTGCCGGGCAGCGCGGGCTCGGGACCGTAGATGGCCTGGTAGGTGTCCATGCACCGCCCCTGTCTCTGCATGTGCAGGCTGAGCGCGCCCAGCGCGATCCAGAAGCCGACGATCACCAGCCACATCCAGCGCGGTGCGTCGCTCAGCGTCAGCCCGAGCAGGATGTTGATCATCGCGAGCACCAGGGCCGCGTAGCCGCAGAGCTTGTGCGCGTATTCGAACACGCAGCGCCTGAGCGTCATGTCGAAGTGATCGGCGACTCCGATCATCGCCCGCAGCTCGGCATCGAGGACCACGGCCCGGTGCCCGCTGGTGCCGCGAAGCGCGCCGCCGATCAGCTGTGCGAGCGCGAGCATGACGATCGACCAGCCGAGCACGCCATGGGTGGACGCAAGCAGGCCGGCGCCGCCCTGTCCCGGCGAGAACACGAAGGACAGCGCGATCAGCGACAGTACGCAGCCGCCGATCTGCAGCACGAGATGGCTCATCCACCAGAACTGGTTGTCGAGCTGGGCCGGCCAGTTCTGCCGACGCGTGACCTTGAAGTAGCGCGCGATGACGATGCCTACCGGAATCATGACCCCCCAGCCGAGCGTCATGAATCGCGCGTGCCACTTGTGCGCGAAGCTGATGTGGTGCTCGCTCGCCCCACTGATCGGTTGCAACAGGAAGTCGAGGATCGGATCCATGGCAAGGGCTGACGCGCCGGTTCGAGGATCGGGCCGAAGGGCCCCGGAAACGATGCGCGACCACGTGTCGCTGATGTTACCGTTATCATCGAGTGTGAACGGCCGCTCGAGTGATATCAAGAGCCCGATTCACGAGTCGCCGGTGGAAACTACGGACGCCTTCGCGAATCGGTACGGCGCAGCCTGCGCCACCGAAGGCAGGCGACGCTGGGCCCGGCGAGCGCGGCGACGCACGATCGAGCGCCCGTCGACAGCCCGCTCCGGAACCGCTCGTCCGCCGCCCGCCCGTCGACGGCCCGCTCCGGAACGGCTCGTCCACCGACCGCCCGCCCGTCGACGGCCCACTCCGGGACGGCCTGTTCGTCGACCGCCGGACCCTGGACCGTCAGGCGAACTGCCGGACCGCGAGCGCCGCGAGGACCGAACACGTGGCGGAAAGCACGGTGCCCCAGACCAGATCCACCACACTGACCAACGGCGGCCAGTCGCGGATCGTGGAGAGATTGGTCATGTCGTAGGTCCCGTAGGCGAGAAAGCCGACGACAGCGCCGTAGAGGGCGACGTTCGCGAGAGAAAGCTCCGGCTGAAGCGGCCGCACCGCGAGAAACACGAGCCCGGCCGCGTAGAAGAGGTAGAACAGCGCGGCCGGCGCGACGAGGATCGGCTGCCGCATCAGGTCGCCGAGCCGCGAAGCGTAGAAGTCGCGAGCGATCAGACCGAGCCAGATTCCGTCGATGACGAGAAAGGCGGCGACGGTGGCGAGCCAGGCGACCACGAAAGGTTTCACGAGGGCAGTTCCGGGAGTCAGGCGGGACAGGCAGGCTGACACGCGGTCAACCGAAGGGGGCGACAGCGTGACAGATTTGCCGAGCCCCCGTGCCGGGGTGACGAAAGGCGAGCCGTTCGGCATGCAGGAGCAATCGCCCGGGGGGTAGAGGCGCCGGGCCGTAGAGTCGGTCCCCCGCGATCGGCACGCCGAGTCCGCGCGGGTCGGCGGCATGGACCCGGAGCTGGTGGGTCCGGCCGGTCAGCGGCATGAGCACGATGTCCCGAGGGTCGCCTCCCGGCACGCGGCGCCACAGCGTCACCGAGCGTCGACCCGCGTCGAGACAGACGATCTGGCGCGGGCGGTTCTCGATGTCGAGGCGCATCGGCAGGTCGATGCGCCCGCCCGACGCGGGCGCCGCCCGCTCGAGACGCGCGCGATAGCGCTTGCCGATCTCGCGCCGCTCGAACTGCAGGCCGAGCTGCCGGTGCGCATCGGCATCCTTGGCGAGCACCAGCAGCCCGGAGGTGTCCATGTCGAGTCGGTGCATCATCAACGGACCACTCGCCTCCGGACGCGCTGACCGCACGCGCGTCACCACCGAGTCCTCGACCGTACGGCCCGGCTGGGACAGCATCCCGGACGGCTTGTCGACGACGATGATGCGATCGTCCTCGTGAACGATGCGCAGGCTTTCGATGGCCGGACCGGGTTCGGCTCGCCCCGCCGTCGGCGACGTGCTCATGCGTCCCCCGTCAGCGCACGCCGCAGAAGGTTCAGGCCCATGATCAGGAAGAAGCCCAGCACCAGCGTGCGAAAGCGCGGTCCGGACAGCCGTTGCCGGAACCGCTCGCCGATCGTGAAGCCGACGATGGCGGGCGGAATCAGCAACAGCGACCGAGCGGCTGTTTCGGCCGGCAGCAGACCGCTGATCGCGTAGCCGATGCAGAGCACCAGCGCACCGGCGAACAACAGCACCCCGACCGTCTGGACGAAGGCCTCGCGCTCGAGCCGACGAGCGCCGAGGTAGACGATGATGGGCGGTGCCCAGACACCCGCGATACCGCCGATGATGCCGGCGCTCGTGCCGGCCAGCAGCTGCGCGGGGGCGTCGAGACGATCGGGCAGCGGCGGTGGCTCGCGCCACAGGCTCGTCGCGGCAAACAGGGTGACGACCAGGCCGAGCGCGCCGGTGACCGCCACGGCCGACACGCCCGGGGCGAGCAGCGAGACGACCCCGAGGACCACGAGCATCGACAGCACCAGCGGGCGGTAGTGCTTCCAGGTCCGCCGGACGAGAGCGAGCACGTCCCCGCTCCGCATCACCTGCCAGGCGTTCGCCACGAGCATCGGCACGATCACCAGCGCGATCGCCTCGCGCGCGTCCACGAACTGCGCCATCAGGCCGACAGCCAGGGTCGGCAGGCCGATGCCGAGCAGTCCCTTGACCGCGCCCGCGCACAGGTACACGAGCGCACCGAGCAGCCACATCTCACCCGCCGCGCTCATTCGGCGCGCCACTGCACTATGCTGAAACCGCACCGGCAAGAGAACGAGACGCGATGCGGCACGACCATCCCTGGCTCCTGCGAGCGCAAACGATGATGGACAACGGGCTCGTGGCGGTCGAGCTCGTCGCGCTCGCGGCCACCGGCATCGCGACGACCTGGGCCATCGCCGAGGAGATCGGGAAGATGCTCTTCTCCGGTCACGTCACGCTGGCCGACCTGCTGCTGATGTTCCTCTACCTCGAAGTGCTCGCGATGATCGGGCAGTACCTCCGCACCGGTCAGATCCAGGTGCGGTTCCCGCTCTACATCGCGATCGTCGCCCTCGCCCGCTACCTCATCATCGACGCCAAGGACATCGACGAGTGGCGCATCGTCGGCATCGCGGGCGCGGTCCTGCTGCTGACCTTCGCCGTGCTCGTGCTGCGCTTCGGGCATGTGCGCTATCCCTACAAGGACGTCGGCGAGGCCGATGCGGTCGCTCCCCGGCCGCGCGACTCCGGCTGAACCACGTCGCCCACGGCGACGTAGCCCACCGCAGCGCGCCAGGCGTCGAGTGCCCGTGCGTTGCCGAGGCTGTCGGCGAACGTCGGCGCGGGTGACGGCGCCTCGCGCAGTCCGCGCGTGATCGCCCGACTGGCGACGTCGGCCTCGTAGGCGTACAGCGGCCGGTCGGCGGGCACGTCTATCGTGTACCGCTCGCCCTCGTCCGGCACGACGGCGATGCGGACGTCGACCTCGCCGCCGCGTGCACCGGGCAGCCAGCAATCGTGCGAGATCTCGATCGTACCGCTCTCGCCGCGGACGGCGACGCGCGAGCCGAGGGCGCGCGTCACCGCGCAGCCCAGGTTCGCGGTCATGCCCGACGGGAAGCGCAGCGACGCGTGCGCGACCTCGTCGACCTGGGTCGGCCCGATCAGACCGTGCCCGATGATCGTGTCGGGCTCCTCCACATCGCTTCCAGAGGCCAACCCCGCCACCAGCCGTGCGACGGACATCGGATAGCAGCCGACATCGAGGATGCCGCCGCCCCCGAGCGCGTGGTCGAAGAGGCGCGACGACGGATCGCGCGGGACATCGAAACCGAACGTCGCGTCCACGTGCAGCGCCGCGCCGACCACATCGCTCGACAGCAGTCCGCCGAGGTAGCCGATCCAGGGGTGGCAGCGGTACATGAACCCTTCCATGAAGAAGCGATCGAGGGTGCGTGCGGCGGCGATCATCGTTCCTACCTCGAGCGCGCGCATGCCGGCCGGCTTCTCGCAGAGGACGTGCTTCCCGGCCGCGAAGGCGAGCAGCGCGTGCTCGAGATGCCAGGGATGCGGGGACGCCACGTAGATGGCATCGACCTCGGGGTCGGCGACGAGCGCCGCGTAGCTGCCGTGACAGTGCACCTCGTCCGCCCCGTGGCGCGCGCCGAACGCGCGGGAGCGTGCCGCATCCCGGCTGCCGACCGCGACCAGTCGACCGCTCTCGATCGCCGCGAGCCCCGTCGCGAAGGCGTTCGCGATGTGCCCCGGACCCAGTATTCCCCAGCGTACCGTCATCGTGTCTTCACCCCCAAAACACCCCGCTCCAGTACGTCCCGACAGCGACGTAGCATAGCGCCGCAAGGACCAGCGGCACACGCGCGCCGACATGCCGGTAGCGCCGCCAGGGCAGCAGGAGCAGGGCCATGCCGATCGCGATCTCGATGCGCGACCACAGGCGCCCGAGGTGCGCCGGGTCCCGATGGGAGACCGGCGAGGCGTAGATGACGTCGCTGATCGGCCGGAAGTGCGGGTGGCCGTCGTCGTGGTGGCGGGGGCTTCGGCGGGGGCTTCAGCGGGGGCTTCAGCGGGGGTGGACGGTATAGGGCGATGCGCGCACGCGCTACCCTGCGTCCGACACCGAACCGATCGGCTCGTCGCCCGACCGAGGCAGCAGGGAGAACGGCATGATCGACACCGCGGCGGCAGGGCGCTCGGACAGCCCGCACGGCGCATCGACGGTCGCGCGACGCGGGGCCGCGAACGGCGCGCGATTGCGGACGCGTCTCACCGACCGCTTCGAACTCGATCACCCCGTGATCCAGGCGCCCATGGCCCTCGCGGCCGGCGGCCGCCTGGCGGCGAGCGTCACCGCCGCCGGCGGCCTGGGCCTGATCGGCGGGGGCTACGGCGATGCGGGCTGGCTCGACGAGCAGTTCACGCGCGCCGGCAACGCGCCCGTCGGCTGCGGCTTCATCACCTGGTCCCTCGCGCGCGAGCCCGCGCTGCTGGAGCGGGTGCTGGACCGGTCGTCGCGGGCGATCTTCCTCTCCTTCGGCGATCCTGCGCCGTACGCCGCCCGCATCCACGACGCCGGCGCGGCCCTGATCTGCCAGGTGCAGACCCTGCGGGATGCGCGCCGCGCGCTCGAGATCGGTGCCGACGTCGTGGTCGCCCAGGGCAGTGAAGCGGGCGGTCACGGCGAGCGGCGCGCAACGCTGACCCTCGTGCCGGAGACGGCCGACCTGATCGCCCGCGAGTCCCCGGAGACACTGCTCTGCGCCGCGGGCGGCATCGCCGACGGACGCGGGCTCGCCGCGGCGCTCGCGCTCGGTGCGGACGGCGTCGTCGTGGGATCGCGGTTCTGGGCGAGCGAGGAGGCGATCGTGCCACGAGGGCTGCTGGACGCCGCCTGCGCCGCGGGCGGTGACGACACCCTGCGCACGCACGCGATGGACATCGTGCGCGCTCGCGACTGGCCGGCGCGCTACACCGCTCGCGTGATCGCCAATGCCTTCACCGATCGCTGGCACACGGATCCGGACGGCCTGCAGGCGGCACTGGACGTGGAAGGGGCGCGCTGGTCCGAGGCTTGGGAACGCGGCGACGCGGGCGTCGCGAACGCCTTCGTCGGTGAGGGCGCGGGCCTGATCGGGTCGGTGGAACCGGCCCGGGTCATCCTCGAGCGCATGGTGGGCGAAGCGGTGACCGTGCTCCGCGCCGGCACGGCGATGATCGTCGATTAGCCTGCGCTACACTCCGCGCCACCTGTCTCGATCGGCCACCGCCGATCGCCCCCCCGAACCAGAGCGCCACTGCATGCCCTCCTCGACCCGACCGATGTCTCCGTCCGCGACCCTGCCCGCGACCCTGGCCGCGACCGCGATCGCCGGCTCCCTGCTCGCCACCTCGAGCCTGGCCGACACGCTGCGCCTCGGCACCGAGGGCGCCTACCCCCCGTTCAACTTCATCGAGTCGAACGGCGAGATCGGCGGCTTCGACGTCGACATCGGCCTCGAGCTCTGCAAGCGCATGGGCGAGGAGTGCGAAGTCGTCGCGCAGGACTGGGACGGCATCATCCCGGGCCTGCTGGCCAACAAGTACGACTTCATCATCGCCTCCATGTTCATCACCGAGGAGCGCAAGGAGCAGGTGGCGTTCAGCGACCCCTACTACCTCGCCGCCATGTCCCACGTGGTGCCCAAGGATTCCGACATCGCCGAATTCACCGACGAGGCATTGGCCGACAAGGTCATCGGCGCGCAGTCCGGCACCACGCAGGCGGACTACGCCGAGGCTGTCTACCCGAGCGCCGACATTCGGCTCTACCCCACCCAGGACGAGGTGAACCTCGACATGGCCAGCGGACGGATCGACCTGCAGGTCGGCGATCTCCTGCCGCTCCTCGACTGGACCACGAAGACCGAGGACGGCGCCTGCTGCGAACTCGGCGGCGAGCCGATCACCGATCCTCAGTTCGTCGGCGAGGGCGTCGGCATCGCCGTTCGTCAAGAGGACGAGGAACTGCGCGAGAAGCTGAACGCGGCGCTGGCCGAGATCCGCGAGGACGGCACCTACCGGACGATCAACGACAAGTACTTCGAGATCGACGTCTACACGATGCAGTAGGGGCCTGCCCTCTCCCGGCCGACGACCGTGCTCGAGCTGTTCGCGCTCGGCGACGCCGGTTGGGGGGACGAGCTGCTGCGCGGGCTAGCGATCACCGTCCAGCTCGCGCTGACGACCCTGCCGATCGGCTTGCTGCTCGGTTTCGCGGTCGCTGCCGCCTCGCTGTCGCGGTTTCGTCCCTGGCGCCTGCTCGGCGTCGGCTACACGACCGTCATGCGCGGCTTGCCGGAAATTCTCACGCTGTTCGTCGTGTACAACGGTGCCGGGCTTCTCCTGAACGCGGTCGCTCGCGGCCTGGATCCGGACGGCCGACCGATCGACTTCAGCCCGTTCGCCGCCGGCGTCATCGCGCTCGGCATGGTGTTCGGCGCCTTCGCCGCCGAGGTGCTGCGGGGCGCGTTCAACGCGCTGGACGACGGGCAGCTCGAGGCGGGTCGCGCGATCGGCATGTCGCGCGTACAGATCTTCCGCCGCATCCAGCTACCGCAACTCTGGCGCTTCGCCCTGCCCGGCCTCGGCAATCTCTGGATCAACCTGCTCAAGGACACGGCGCTGGTGTCCGTCATCGCCTTGAACGACCTGATGCGCATGACCAAGGTCGCCGTCGGCGTCACCAAGCAACCGTTCACGTTCTACCTTGCCGCCTGCCTCGTCTACTGGGCGCTGTGCATCGTCTCGGAGCTGGCCCTGGCGCGCATGGAGCGGCACGCGAACCGCGGCGTGACGCGCGCCTGACATGAATCCTCTCGAGATACTGCAGACGTACTGGCCGCGCCTCCTCGACGGCACGCTGATGACCCTGCAGCTGACCGGGCTCGGGGCCTTGATCGCCGCGATGGTCTCGCCGTTCCTGGCGCTCGTCCGCGTGCAGGCCGCGCCGCTCGCCCAGGCGCCGCTCCGGTTGTACATCTCGTTCATGCGCGGCACCCCGATCCTCGCGCAACTGTTCCTGATCTTCTACGGTTCGGGACAGTTCCGGCCGTTCCTGCAGGAATGGGGTCTGTGGTCGTTCTTCCGCGAGCCGTTCAACTGCGCGCTGCTCGCCTTTGCGCTGAACTCCACCGCCTACCAGACCGAGATCCTGCGTGGCGGCATGCTCGGCGTGAATGCCGGAGAGATCGAGGCGGCGAAGGCGATCGGCATGAAACGCCTCACCGTGCTGCGGCGCGTGCTCTTCCCGCATGCCTACCGCATCGCCTGGCCCGCGCTCGGCAACGAAGTGATCCTCCTGATGAAGGCCAGCGCACTCGCGAGCGTGGTGACCGTGTTCGACATCATGGGGCGCACCCGCCAGGTGTTCTCGCGCTCCTTCGACTTCTCCGTTTACCTCTGGGCGGCGCTGATCTACCTCTGCATCACCGCGCTGTTCGTGCTGTTCTGGCGCCTGGCCGAACGGCGCCTCTCCCCGCAACTCGCCCGAGTCCCGGTGCCGAGGTCGCGCGACGCGCCGCGCGAGGCGACATCGATCGCCCGACCGCTACCGGACCGCCGACCATGAGCCGACCGACATGAGCGAGCGGAACGTCATCCTGAAGGCCGAGGACATCCACAAGCGCTTCGGCGACACCGAGGTCCTGCGCGGCATATCGCTCGCGGCGCGGAAACACGACGTGATCTCCATCCTCGGCGCTTCGGGCTCCGGCAAGTCGACCCTGCTGCGCTGTTTGAACTTTCTCGAGACGCCGACATCCGGCACGGTGACCGTGCAGGGCGAAGCCGTTCTCGTGAAGCACGGCAGGCCTGTCGATCCTCGACACATCGAGCGCGTGCGCGCGCGGATCGGCATGGTGTTCCAGCAGTTCAACCTGTGGACGCATCGCACGGTGCTCGAGAACGTCATGGAGGGGCCGATCCACGTGAAGGGAGTACCCCGGGCCGTCGCCCGTGCCCGGGCCGAGGCGTTGCTCTCGCGCGTCGGTCTCGACACGCGCGCGACCCACTACCCGTCGCAGCTTTCCGGTGGCCAGCAACAGCGCGTCGCCATCGCGCGCGCGCTCGCCATGGAACCGGACGCGATCCTGTTCGACGAGCCCACCTCCGCGCTCGATCCGGAGCTGGTCGGCGATGTGCTGCGCGTCATGCAGTCGCTCGCTGCCGAGGGCACCACCATGATCGTGGTGACCCACGAGATGACGTTCGCGCGCGATGTCTCCACCGACGTGGTGTTCCTGCACGAGGGGCGGGTCGCCGAACGCGGGCCTCCCGAGCGGATGTTCACGCGCCCGGAGACCGAGGCCTTCGAGCGCTTCATCGCCGGATGAGCCCGACGAGGCGACCGTGGCGACAGCCACCCGTGCACGCATCGGGCGACGTGCGCATCGACGGGGCGGCGCTGCGTATCGTCAGCCTGCCGCTGCTGAAGCCGTTCGTCATCGCGACCGGCACGATGACCACCAAGACCTTTCCCCTGCTGACCCTGCGCGGCGACGGCATCGAGGGACTCGCAGAGGGCGTCATGGACCCGACGCCGGACTACCTCGAGGAGACCACCGCGGGCGCCATGAATTTCTTGCGCGACGTGCTGCTGCCGGCGGTCGTCGGCACGTCGTTCGGTTCACCGTACGAACTCGAGCGCGTGCTGACACCGTGGCGCGGTCACCGCATGGCCAAGGCGATGCTGGAGATGGCGTTCTGGGATCTGTGGTCGAAGAGCCACGCGCTGCCGTTGATGAGCGTGCTCGGTGGCGTGCGCGATCGTGTGGAGGTCGGGGTCAGCCTCGGCATCGCCCCGATCGAGGAGACGCTGGCGCGCGTGGACGAGGCGGTCTCCGAGGGCTACCGGCGCACCAAGCTCAAGATCCGTCCCGGACACGATGTCGCGCTGGTCGAGGCAGTGCGGGCACGCCACCCGGGCATCACCCTGACGGTGGATGCCAATGCCGCCTACGGCCTGATCGACCTGCCCGTGCTGCGCGCGCTGGACGCCTGCGGTCTCGACTACATCGAGCAGCCGCTGGCGCATGACGACGTGCTGGATCATGTCGAGCTGCAGGCGACGCTCGACACCGCCATCTGTCTGGACGAGAGCATCCGATCGGCGGTCGACGCCCGCAAGGCACTGGAACGTCGTGCGGCTCGTGTCATCAACATCAAGGTCGGGCGCGTGGGCGGGCATGCCGCGGCGCGCGCGGTTCACGACGTGAGCGCCGCCTTCGGTGCGCCGGTGTGGTGCGGCGGCATGCTCGAGAGCGGCATCGGCCGGGCGCACAACATCCACCTCGCCACTCTCGCCAACTTCACCCGGCCGGGCGACACGGCCAGCGCCAGCCGCTACTTCGCGCGGGACATCGTCAACGAGACGCTCGACGCGGTGCGCGGGGAGATGGCCGTGCCGACCCACGGTCCCGGCATCGGGGTCACGCTTGACGAGGACTATCTCGATACCGTGACCGGGCACGTCGAACGGTTTCGTCCCTGAACGTGCGGCTGCCCGACACCGAGAGGCTGGCGCCCCCCGGTCGACGTGGGGCCGGCGTCAGGATCGCCGCGTCAACGTGTATCGGTTCGTCGACCGGTCGAAGCGCGTGATGCGAAGGCCGCTCGCGAAGCCGTCCTGCAACGCGGCGCGAACGCGATGCCGCTCCGCGAGCGCCTGCGCCGGACAGTCGACGAGCATCGACACGATGTCGGCCGGGATGGCGACCGTTATCACTCCAGCCCCCTCGAGGTCCCGCCGGGCCGTCGATCGATGCCGGGCCGATCGCTCGCTGGAGCCGACGTCCGGCGACGGTCGGGGCGGAGCGGACGGCAGCGTGCTGCGTCCTTCGCCACGGGCCAGCCGCTCGACCTCGGGCGACGCCAGCGCCCAGTCGACCAGCAATCGATCGGACGGCGTGCCGGCGTTGATGCCCGGCATGGCCCCGTAGCGGTTCTCGAGATAGACCTCTGCCGTTCCACCGAGCCGCTCGATGTTGAGCGCCGCGTTCACCCCGAGCAGCGGATCGAAGGTCCAGCCCACGCGCGCGATACCACGTTGCAGACACCAGTCGCGCTGAAACCACTTCAACCGCGCACCCAGCCCGATACCTCGGCTGTCGGGGTGGACGCCGAGGCGATGCGAGTGCTGCCGCTCGGGATCGCGCGTCGGAAACCCGAACAGGAAGCCGAGCATCCGCTCGTCGCGAAAGGCGCCGGCAACGAGTGCGCCCTCGTGCTGGAGGGCGAGCAGGAGGTCGGCATTGTCCGCCTTGTCGTCCTCGCCCCAGACCTCGCGCTGGAAGTGCTCGGCGCGCGTCAGCTCGCCCAGGCAAGCGAGCTCCCGCAGCACGATGTCCGCTGTCGCGGCCTGCGCGCTCATCCGGAATCGACGGCCTCGCCGGCCGTCACTCCGGCGTCGGCGAGGGCGCCGTCGACCAGGCTCGCGAGACCGGCACGGTAGTCCGGAAAACGGTACTGCAAGCCCAACACCCGCCGGGACGCTGCATTGTCGACGCGCTTGTTCTCGGCGTAGAAGGAGCGTGCCATCGCCGAGATGTCCGCGTCCTCGAAGGGCACCGCAGGCGGGGCATCTCGACCGACCAGCGCATGGGCGTGGCGGATGACGGCCTCGGGGGCGGCCGGCTTGTCGTCGCTGACGTTAAGCACCCCGCCGAACCCTGCGCGCGCGGCGAGCGCCACCGCGCGCGCGAGATCGCTCACGTGGATGCGGTTGAACACCTGACCGGGCTTGACGAGCATGCGAGCGCGCCCGGCAAGCGCGTCCCTCACCGCGTTGCGGCCGGGGCCGTAGATGCCGGACAGTCGCAGTACCGCCACCGGTACCTTCGCCGTTTCGCCGAGCACGCCCCAGGCAATCTCGGCTTCACGCCGCGCCAGGGACCGCGGTTGCCGGGATGTGCACGGCGTGTCTTCGTCGACCCAGGCACCGTCGTGATCGCCGTAGACACCGATCGTCGAGAGATAGCCGATCCACGCGAGCGCCGGCAAGGCACCGGCTCGGACGAGTGGCGCGACCACGGCGAGCATCGGGTCGTCCAGGGGCAGCCGGCGCGCCGGGGCGACGCTCGATATCAGGTGGGTGGTGGCGGCAAGCACCTCCCGCAGCTCGTCGGAGATCGCCCCCTTGCCGGGATCGAAGACGAGACCGTCGATGCCAGCCGCTCCGAGGGCCGCGACATCGTCGACGCCCCGACGGGTACCGCTGACGGCCCCGTCGCGCCGAAGTTCGCGAGCGATGTGCAGACCGCTGAAGCCGCAGCCGAGAATGGTCGTGTGCATGGGGCAAGCATAGCGCCGCCACCGGGCGGCGCTACATCACCGCGCCGATCTGCCAGGGCACGAATTCGTGATCCCCGAGCCCGTGCTGCTCGGACAGGGTCGCGACGCCGGAGGCCACCGTGAGCAGACGCTCGTAGATGCGGCGCCCGACCGCACTGATCGGTTCACCGGACGAGATCACGGTGCCGGCGTCGATGTCCATGTCGTCGGCGAGCGTGGTGGCCATCGCCGTGTTGCTCGCGATCTTCAGGCAAGGCGCGGGCTTGGAACCGAAGGCCGAGCCGCGTCCCGTGGTGAACGCCACGAGCGTGCAGCCACCGGCGATCTGCCCGGTCACCGACGCCGGATCGTAGCCCGGTGAATCCATGAAGACGAAGCCGGAAGCATCGATCCGCTGGGCGTAGCGGTAGACGCCCGCGAGCGGCGTGGTGCCTCCCTTCGCGACCGCGCCGAGCGACTTCTCCAGAATGGTCGTCAGGCCGCCGAGCTTGTTGCCCGGGGACGGGTTGTTGTCGAGCGAACCCCGGTTCGCACCAACATACGCCTGCCACCAGTCGATGCGCGCCAGCAGGGCGTCGGCGATCGCCGGACTCGCCGCGCGGTGCGTCAGCAGGTGTTCGGCACCGTAGATTTCCGGCGTCTCGGCCAGCACGGCGGTGCCGCCCTGGCGGATCAACAGGTCGGCCGCATGGCCGAGCGCGGGATTCGCCGTGATGCCCGACCAGGCGTCGGAGCCGCCGCACTGGAGCGCGAGCGACAGCGCTCCGGCCGGGCAGCTTTCCCGTCTCGCCTCGTTCGCCGACGCGAGCAGGGCCATGACGTGCTCGCGCCCCCGCTCGACGGTCGCGCGCGTCCCTCCGCTCGTCTGGATGTTCATCGTGCGCAGCTGCGCGACCTCGCCGAGCCCCTGGTCGGCGAGCGTCCCGCCGATCTGGCTGACCTCGCAGCCCAGACCGACCAGCAGCACCGCGGCCACGTTGGGGTGTCGGGCGTAGCCCGCGACGACGCGTTGCAGGTTCTCGAAACCCTCGCCCGAGCCGGCCATGCCGCACCCCGTGCCGTGGGTGAAGGCGGCGACGCCGTCGACATTCGGGAAGTCGGCGAGAGCGTTCGCGTCGAAGGCGTCGGCGATGCGATGCGCCACGGTCGCCGAACAGTTCACGCTCGAGATGACGGCGACGAAGTTCCGCGTTCCGATGCGTCCGTCCGCTCGCCGATACCCCTGGAAGACGTCCGTCGCGTCGACCACGACCGCCGGCGGCGGGTCGCTCGCCCGATGCGCGTCCGCGCGCACGAAGTCCAGGTTGTGCGAGTGCACGTGGGCGCCCGCCGCGATGGGCTCGCGTGCGACCCCGATGAGCTGGGCGTACTTCAGGACGCGATCGCCGGCCGCGATGTCGATCAAGGCCACCTTGTGACCGGGTGGCACGCGCTCGGCCACCACGATGGCCGGCCGCCCACCCTGCTCCGCGACGCGTTCTCCGCTCGCCAGCGGCCGCCGGGCGACCCCGACCGAATCCCCGGGGTCCAGCACCACCAGCGCCGTGCCCCCGATGTCCCGCGGTGGTGACGACACGAACGGCACGACGACCTCGTCGACCATCGGACTAGATGAACACCGTGGTGAGCAGCGGAAAGAGCAGCACGAGCGCGAGCACCAGCAGCTGCAGCCCGATGAACGGCAGGAAGCCTCGGAAGATGTCGGGGAGCGTGATGTGCGGCGGCGCGACCGACTTGAGATAGAACGCCGCGGGCCCGAACGGCGGCGACAGGAAGCTCACCTGCATGTTCACGCAGAACAGGATGCCGAACCACACGCCGACGTGTCGCGGCTCGAGCGTGCCCCACAGACCGATCTCCTCGATCGGCAGTTTCAACACGATCGGCAGGAACACGGGCATGACCAGAAGCACGATGCCGACCCAGTCCATGAAGGCACCGAGGAACAGGAAGATCACCATCATCACGAGCAGGATCCCCATCGTCGGCAGCTCGGCACCGACGATCAGGTTCGCCACGTAGGTGGGTCCGCCCGCGATCGAGTAGGCACCCGCGAGCGCCGTCGCACCGAACGTCACCCAGATGATCGTGCCCGTCGACTTGAAGGTCCGCATCAGGGCCTCGCGAAACAGCCCGAAGGTGAACTCGCCGCGAAGGGCGATGAGGATGATCACGGCAACGGTGCCCATCGCGGCCGCCTCGGTGATGGCCGCGATGCCGCCGTAGATCGAGCCGAGCACGACGCCGACGACGAGCAGGGGCGCGATCAGTCCCTTGCCCATCGACCACGCCAGCATCACGCGCGAGGGTTTCAGGGCAGCCATCACCGCGAGCGGCACCAGCAGGTAGGGCAGCAACATCTGCCAGTGCACGACCGCGATCTCGTCGTCCCCCGCGGGCGGAAACGCGGTGTCGATCGCGACCTGGACGAGTTCGACGATCAGGTAGACCGCGGCCAGACCGAACACGGTCAGCGTCAGCAAGGCGACGAACAGGCGGGCCTTCTCGCCGGTGGGAATCTCGTCCCCGGTGGCCTCGGGCAGCGGCGCCTGCTCCGGATGTAGCCGCGTCCGGACGAGGATGTAGACGATGTAGAGACCTGCCAGGATGAAACCCGGCAGGAACGCGCCCTTGAAGAGCGCCTGGATCGATGTCTCGGTGATGAGGCCGTAGATGATCAACACGATCGAGGGCGGAATCATCGTGCCCAGCGACCCCGCCGCGCAGATCGTGCCGATCGCGAGGTTCTGGTCGTAGCCGAGCCGCAGCATCTGCGGCAAGGCGATCAGACCGAGCAGCACGACCTCGCCCCCGATGATGCCGCTCATCGCGGCCATCACGATCGCCATGAGCGCGGTGACGACGGCGATGCCGCCTCGCATCCTGCTCATCCAGGCGTTGAGGCTCTCGTACATGTCGCGCGCGATGCCCGAACGTTCCAGCAGACTCGCCATGAAGATGAACAGGGGTACCGAGATCAGCACATAGTCCGTCGTCAGCCCGTACATGCGCTGGGCGAGGATGTTCAGGGGCCCGCGTCCGAAGTCCTGGAGCAGGAACTCCGGTCCGAACTTCAGGAACAGCACGACGACGGCGAGAAAGCCCGACGCGAAGCCGAGCGGCATGCCGATCGCGAGCAGGAAAAGCATCCCGAACAACAGGATGAGGGAAATGGTTCCGACGTCCACGGCTCAGCGCTCCGCTCGTGCAGGTGAAGACGGCGCACCGTCGGGCGGGTCGCCAGCCGCCGCCGCGGCGGTGGCTCGCGCCGCTGCACGCGCCTCGGGCGGCAGGTACTCGTCCGCCGGATCGTGGGACTCGGGTTCCTTGTGCCAGTCGTGGAAGAGGTTCGAGAGCGCTTGCAGCGCGAGGATGATGACCGTCAACAGCACGAGCGGCTTCATCGTCGCGGGAATCGGCGGATCGAAGGCGGTGCCGAAGGTCTCCCAGCGGAGGAGCTTCGCCTTCGCCTCCCCGTAGCCGCCGTACACCACGGCGGCGGCGAACAACACGATGCAGGCCGTCGACACGACGTCGAACAGCTTGCGCATCCAGCGCGGCGCGATGTCGTAGAGCACGAAGATGCGGATGTGACTGCGCTGCTGCATCGCGTACAGGCCGGCGAAGAGGTAGACCATCCCGGCGAGCCAGAGCGACATCTCGTTCGCCCACAGTGTCGGCCGCTCGAACACGTACCGCATGATGACCTCGTAGGCCATGATCGCGATGATTGCCGCGACGAGCCACATGGAGACGCGGCTGAACCACCAGTTGGCTCGATCGATCCAGCCCGTGATCTCGTGTTCCTGCATGAACGCTCCGCTGCCCTCTCGGGGCTGACCGCACGGGATGGACCGGGCCAGGACGGCGTCGATGGCCCGCCGACGCTACCGGAAAAGCCGGGCGGCGCGAGGCGCACCGTGCCGACCGCCTGCTTCCGCCCACGAGCCGCCCGACGCCGGCGACGCGCCGCCGCGGGCGACGTGCCCCGGAACCGGCCTCAGCGCCGGCCTCGAAACCGGCCTGCGTGCCGACCTGCTTGCCGACCTGCTTGCTGACCTGCTTGCTGACCTGCTTGCTGACCTGCTTGCTGACCTGCTTGCTGCTGGCCTGCTTGCTGCTGGCCTGCTTGCTGGACTGCGAGCCGACCGGCATGCTCGCCTGCTTGATGGCTCGAGTGCCGGCACCGAAGTCAGCCTGAGCGGCGACTCGAAAGACGACACGACTGCCAGCGCAAGTGCCGACACGGCGCCCAATTGAACGTCCCGGCGCCGGGAGGCGCCGGAACCGACCGGCACTATTCGGACAGGCCGAGCTGCTTCAGGAAGGCCTTGTGGCTCTCGACCAGCGACTCGGCCGTCTCCGAACCGGCCGCGAAGTCGGTCCATGCTTCCTGCGCGGCGGCGCGGAAGGTATTGCGATCCTCCTGTGACCAGGCGTACAGCGTCACGCCTTCGGACGCCAGCTGATCGGCGGCCTCGGCGTTCTTGATCTCGAACGTGATCGCCGTCTGGAAGGCGAGCTTCTGCATCGAGACCTTCATGATGCGCTGAAGGTGCTCGGGCAGCTCGTCCCACTTGTTCTTGTTGATGGCGAGGTGATCGGACGGCATCGAGTGGAAGCCCGGATAGTTGGCGTGCTTGACCAGGTCGTAGAGCCCCATGCCCATGTTGTTGGCGAGGCCGGAGGCATCCGCGCCGTCGATCAGCTTGGTCTCGAGCGCGGTGAAGATCTCGGTGAAGTCCATGACCACGGGCTTGGCACCGAGATTCTCGAAGATCTTCGTCTCGAGCCCGGGCGGCGAGCGAAACTTCCAGTTCTTGAGATCGGCGGGGCCGGCGATCGGCTTGGACGAGGCAAGGGATTCCTGGCCGTAGATCCACCAGCCGATCAGCTCCATGTCGTACTGGTTGTAGAGTTCCTGAGCGACTTCCTCGCCGCCGTTGAAGAACCAGGCGTGTTGCTGGTACGGGGTGTCGTAGCCGCCCATGATGTCGCCGACGAACTGAAACGCGGGGTCCTTTCCGGTCTGATAGCCGGCACCGGTCATGTCGCCGTCCAGGATGCCGGTCGCCGCCGCGTCGAAGGTCTCGACGGACTTGACCACGCTGGAGGAATAGAACATCTCGATCTCGAGCTGACCGTTGGACATGACCTGAACATCGTCGACGAATTGCGCGGCGAGCTCGCCACTCACGCTTTCCGGCGCGTAGTGCGTCTGAATGCGCAGCTTGTAGGTCTCTTCATGGCCGTCCGCCGACGCTGTCGTAGCGCCGGCGCTGGCCGCGAGCGCGACCGCCCCGGCGACGAGGGTGGGAACGAGCGCGCGACTGGTGAACTGCTGCATGCGATGCCTCCGCTGGCATGAGGGACCCGCGACGCGGATCCGGTGTCTGGCTGACGGCGCCTCGACGCCGCACGATAGACGGCGACGCTCGGCAGCGTTCCGATTCGTCACGCCACCTGTTCCGCCAAGTCTTGCCTGAGCGTAACCGGACCGTTGAAGGGTGTAAAGCGCACGCCACGGCGCTAGCTCGAACCGTGCGCTCCGCCCAGCAATCGCATGAGTGCCGGCACGTTGTCCGCGCCGTGCCCGTCGGCGATGACGCCGTCGAGCAGACGTCGTGCTTCGGCGGGCAACGACGCATGCGTGCCGAGTGCGACGTTCATGTCGTCGAAGTAGCCGACGTCCTTCGCGCCGTTGGCGAGCGAGAACGCAAGCCTGGTCTCGTCCCCCTCCAGAGCGGCGGCGAACATCCAGTCGAAGAAGTCGCTCCGGTTGGGACCGGCGGCCATGACGCCGTGCAGTCGTTCGAGATCGACGTCGCCGGCGCGCGCGACCGCCACGATCTGCGCCGCCAGGCAGGCGACGCTCAGCGAGTAGGCGTTGTTCATCAACTTCAGACGGTGCCCGACGCCGAGGGCACCGACGTGGAAGAGGTTTTCGCTCATCGTCTCGAGCAGCGGGCGGGCGCGCTCGAAGTCCTCGGTCGATCCGCCCGCCATCATGTTGAGCGTGCCGCTCTCGGCCGCTTCGGCCGAGCGTCCGAGGGGAACATCGAGCATCGCGCAGTCGCGCTCGACGAGACGCTCGCCGAGCGCGATGGTCGATTCGGGACGTGACGTGCCGCAGTCGATGAGCATGAACTTACCATCGGGCGCCTCGAGCAGTCCGTCGGCGCCGGTCACGATGGCTTCGACGGCGTCGGACGTCGTCACGCAGAGCACGATGACGTCGCAACGTTCGGCGAGTTCGCGCGGCGTCGACACTTCACGAGCGCCCAGCCCCACGAGCCGCTCGACCGGCTCGCGACGGCGACGACCGAGAACCGACAGCGGGTAGCCGGCCTTCGCGACGTTCGCCGCCATGCCGACGCCCATCGAGCCTAGACCGATGAAGCCGACTTGCGTTTCGGCCGGCGTCATCCTGGCCGTCATATGGTCATGCCTCCGTCGACGTTCATCTGAGCGCCGCTGGTGAAGACCGACTCGTCGCTCGCGAGATAGAGCGCCATGGCCGCGATTTCTTCGGGGCGACCGAGACGGCCCATGGGCTGCCGGGCGACGAAGGCGGCGCGGGCGGCCACCGGATCGTCGTACGCGGCGATCCGGCCCTCCAGCGACGGCGACTGAACGGTGCCGGGATGAATCACGTTGCAGCGGATCCCTTCGCCGACGAAATCCGCGGCGATCGACTTCGTCAGACCCACCACAGCGGCCTTCGAGGCGCTGTAGGCGAAGCGATTCGGCAGTCCGCGATGCGCGCAGATGGAACCGATGTTCACGATGGAGCCGTTGCCCTTCTGTCGCATGCCGGGAAGCACCGCCCGGCTGACGAGGAACATCGACCGGACGTTCAGCTCGAAGGTCCGGTCCCAGTCATCGACCGAACACTCGAGCACGGTGCCGTTGAACACCACGCCGGCGGCGTTGACCAGCACGTCGAACGGCGCCTCGCTCGCGACCAGCGACTCAACCGCCTGACCGTCCGTCGCGTCCAGGCGCGCGGTTCGCACGCCACCGACCTCGTCATAGGCGGCGAGCTTGTCTGCTGCGATGTCTGTGGCGAGCACGTCCGCGCCAGCCTCCGCGAACGCCTGCGTGATCGCCTCGCCGATGCCCTGCGCCGCCGCGGTCACGAGCGCGCGTTTTCCGTGAAGTCGTCTGTTCATGGGTGTGGAGGATACGCGGCGCGTGCCGTTACGCTCAACCGCCCCGCGCTCGGCCGTCCGGATCCTGCAGGTCGACGATCTCGACCGCCTGGTCCAGCGATCGCTGAATGACTTCCAGCGCGTCGAGATCGAGGCCGCTGCCGGCCCCCTCGAGGGCGAGCAGCTCGAGATTCAGCGATGCCGCCTGCAAGGGCGTCTTGATGTCGTGCCGGAATGCCCGACCGCGTTCGCCCATCCAGCCTTCGCACGCAGCGACGGCCACCGGTCGCACCGCCCTTGCCGCATCTCGCTGGCACCGTTCGACCGATGCCTGCGACGACGACTCGGCCGCCACGTTGCGACGGTCGATCAACTGCGAGAAGAGAGCCTCGCCAAGCTCCCCGAACACCGCATGCAGAGTCCCCAGGTCGATGTCAGCTCGACACGCGGCACGACCGGCGCCGGCGGCCGCCCTGCAGGCCCCCTCATCGCCAGCCACATCGGCCGACGTGGAAGGCCCGTACCTGCCGCTCGCCGTTTCGACGCGCGAGACGACCCCATCTTCGACGCCTTCTTCGGCCCCGTCCTCGGCCGCCGCGAGCACTGCCGTCGCCAGCGTGCTCATGGCCACGTCCGCCTCCAGCAACGAGCGCGCCGCGCCTTCGAGCGTCGACGAGCCGAGCAGTCGTTGACGCCACGCGTCGTACAGCGCGGTAGGCACCCCCGCAAGCCGATCCGGCCTTTCGTCCGCCTCGCCCGGCTTGCCCGCCTCTTTCACCTCGTCCGCATTGCCCGCCTCGTTCGCCTCGTCCACCTCGTTCGCCTCGTCGGTCTCGTCGGTCTCACACTTCGTACTCGGCGCTCTCGTCACACTGCTCTCCCGACTTGTCTCCCGATCACGCTCGGCCGGGTCCTGCACCATGGTCCGCGCAAGCGAACGGGACGTCACCGCATGTCGAATTTTCAGCGATGCCCGCCGCCACCGAAGGCCGTGATCGCGGTGGCCCGGGCTTTGGCGTCGGCGCGGGCCCTGACCCAAGAGTCGGGATCGGGGTCGGGATCGGGGCCGGGATCGGGGTCGGGGGCGGGGGCGGGGTCGGGGGCAAAGTTGGGGTTGGCGCTGG
>Ga0115029_1000203_pt1 | contig 68335 bp, 45 predicted proteins | sample SidtaG_3_FD_87297 | JGI IMG/M metagenome (GOLD analysis project Ga0115029, IMG submission 87297) | Marine algal microbial communities from Sidmouth, United Kingdom - Sidmouth_Asex1 metaG | ecosystem: Host-associated > Algae > Red algae > Unclassified | place: Sidmouth, United Kingdom | collected... | reverse complement strand
TCTGCAAGAGCGTCAGGTGTTCCGCCGACGAGTCATAGCGTGCTATGGCAAGGAGGTGAAACGCCTGAGGCTGAAGCAGATAGGCGCTAGGCGCGAAGTCAACTGACGAGAGCTGATTTCACCAGTAGAGCCCTCGTTTTAACTGCAGTTTGTCCGTAACAAAAATTTACACACGCAAAATGTTCCAAATCTTCATAAGTCTCTGTTAATAAGTATGTTATGTAAAAAGAGTAACCAATTAATAAATCCTAATGCACGAATTGGGTTATACCCAATTCTTGCATTAGGCTTCGTAGCGAGAGCCGCAGGTGCGATAAGATGAGGTGCTTCTCTGATGAGTCATAGCCTGCTATGTGCAACTCGGCTGTCGCTCGATGAACGGCTCTGGAGGCTCGTCATCACTACGTAAGTCGAGCAGGTGAAGCATGCCTACCTCTGGTAGGTGCCTGAGGCAGATAGACGCTAGACGCGAAGTCAGCTGACGAGAGCTGAGTTCTCGGATAGGGCCCTTGTTTTAACTACGCTGTTTCGTTATCAAGACCTTACACACGCAAACTATTCATATCATTATGAATCAATGTAAATATGAATGCTATACGAAAAGAAGCGCCCATCAATACATCCATATGCACGCAATGGGTTATAAAAGCTGAGGAGCAATAACAATGACAAATTCGCCCTTAAGATTTATCTCATCCGCACGATCTAGGAGTTCGGCCAGTGTTCCTCTATACACGGTTTCATACATCTTAGATATTTCTTTTACCACTGCTGCAGGACACGTGGCAGGAAAGTGCTCGCTTAATTGCTTCAGACATTTGATGACTCTATAGGGACTTTCGTAAAGAGCTATAGTACAGTCCATTTTTGCTAAATACTGGAGCCTTGTTTGCCGACCTTTTTTCTGTGGCAAGAATCCTTCAAAGTAAAACCGATTACACGGTAGACCACTCATCACCAGTGCAGGAAGTACGGCGCTCGCTCCAGGCAGGCAAGTAAGCTTGATATCATGCTCGTGACAGGCAGCAGCTAGGAGATAGCCTGGATCACTGATGCCTGGAGTTCCAGCATCCGAGACCAAAGCGATTTTCTGACCTTCTTGAAGTTTTTCTATGATGCTCGCAAGCTTCTTGTGCTCAGAGTGGCTGTGAAAGGATTGCAGAGGTGTAGTAATATCGTACTTCTGCAAGAGCCTACGCGTCACGCGTGTATCCTCACAGAGGATCACATCGACTTCTTGCAATACTTCTAGAGCGCGCAGTGTGATATCTTGTAGATTGCCCACTGGTGTCGGCACTAGGTAAAGCATACTAGTTTAGCTCTGCGATCTCGTATGTATAGGATTCCATGATAGGATTCACGAGGAGTTTGGAACATGCTTGCTCTACTTCCTGAGCTGCATCAGCCTTGCTCTGACTAGTAAGATAGAGCTCGATATGCTTACCCACTCGCACATCCGTGACGGAGCTTACGTCAATCTGTGATAGATTATTGGCTATCGTCTTACCCTGTGGATCTAGTAAGTCCTTAAGAGGAAGTATGTCAATTTTAGCCAGATATTTCATGAGTTGGTGGATTAAAGTTTGACTCGTATGGCAGTATGCCTAGATCTGTGAGCAAAGATAACAGCAAGTACACACCGATAGCAGGCAAGAGAGCTGCTTCTTTAAAGATCACCACCAGCGGTATGCAGAGTAGTAGGGTCAAGTACTTCAGTTGATTTCCTTGCCAGCCCCAGCCAGCAAACTTGAAGCTGAAGACTCTGAAATTCATATTCATAAATATTCCCAGTAGCAGCGTCAGCATACTCAGCCAGATGGCACTACTACTGATAACTTGGAACCAAGGCAGTGCGAGCCACTCAATAATCAATAGGCCAAATACCGCAGCCGCGGTAGCCGGTGTCGGCAGACCTTTAAAACTGTAGGATTGATCTTCGTCAACATTGAATCGGGCCAGTCTAAGTCCTGCCATCACCGTGTAGAAGAAGCCTATATATGGTAACCAAGCTGGAGCAGATCCAACCATCACCTCATAGGAGTGACCGATCATCATGTACAGCATGGCTCCTGGTACAAAACCAAAACTGATCATATCTGCCAGACTATCGAGCTCAGCACCTACTTCACTGCTTGTATTCATGAGCCTCGCTATCGTACCGTCCAGGAAGTCAGCGACAAAGCAAATCAGCAGACACACAAAGGCATTTCCATAAGCGCCAGACAGCACAAATACGGCCGCGAGCGATCCAAAGAAAAGATTAGTGAGTGTGACGATATTAGGCAGATGACGCATGAGCTACGAGTTTGTGGCAAATATAGGCGGGCTATCGCGAGTGCATGCGGCTTAACCCTGAAGCTTATCAGTAAGAGGTCGAGGCGTCCAGCGGAGACTACATCTATGATAGAGTCTGGTATGGTGGGCCCTTTCCTTTCAGACCCGCGCGGCGCACCTTGCTGGGCTGGCAGTCGGGCAAATGCGTCTGTAGACTCGAGCCACACAGCATACACTATTTTTGCATCCCTATATGTTATCTATATCCATGACGCGATTTACCCTTTCTCTAGTCCTCATTTGCGCGACAGCGCTCTACTCCTACGCTCAACCCGCTAATGACGTCTGTGACAATGCCATCGTGATAGATGACTTGACACTGTTCTGTTCACAGCCCGCTGAGTTCACTACAGCTGGTGCGACCAATAGCGGCTATGGCCCAGCGACATGCTTCAGAGCCAGTGAGACGGATGTATGGTTTAGCTTCACGGCATTTGCAACCACGGTGGTCACCTCAGTGCTAGGTCAGGGCAATGGCGCCAATACTCTGGCTATGCCGCAGATTGCCCTATACGGAGGTGTATGCGGAGGTACGATCAATGAACTAAGATGTGATAGTGACATCACATTCTCTGGAGTGGCGGAGGTGGTGCGCGGAGGACTGACGATCGGTGAAGAATACCTCATACGTGTCAGCGGTGCTAATGACGCTGAGGGCAGCTTTCAACTATGTCTTAACAACTTTAACCCACCAGTAGCCCCAGGCCAAGATTGTATTACTGGCTCTGTGCTATGCGACAAAAGTCCATTCAGCGTCGAAGCGCTTACAGGAACCGGTCTCGACAATGACGAGGCAGCTGGCTCTTGCCTAGGAGAGATAGGATCTAGCGAGCAACAGTCTACTTGGTTTAAGTGGACTGCAGCTACGGCAGGATCGCTCACATTTTCAATTAGTCCCAATAATCCTACAGACGATCTTGACTTTGCCCTCTATGAACTTCCCAATGGAGTCGATGACTGCTCAGAAAAAATCCTTCTGCGATGTAATGCCACCGCTACAGGCTGCGCTACCATCACAGGCATTGACCTGACCAGCACGGATGATACAGAGAATTTTAATTGCGACCCCGGCGAAGATGGATTTGTACGATTTATCGATATGGTCGAAGGTGTGAGTTATGGACTCATCATTAACAACTTTTCTACCTCTGGGCAGGGCTTTGCGATCGAGTGGGGTGGAGAAGGCACTTTCCTTGGACCCGAGGCGGACTTCACCATCTCACCGGATGAGGGACTGCGCTGTGAAGAAGACTTTGTCGTAGAAGATCAGTCCACATTTGCCAATGGTACCATTCTGAGCTGGACATGGAATTTCGGTGAAGACGCTAGACCAGAGACAGCTACAGGTCCTGGACCTCACAATGTGATCTATGGCAGCATAGGGACAAAGTTTGTAGTACTTACACTGGAGACAAGTCAGGGATGTCAGATCAGCGAAGTGCGATCGCTCGAGGCTCTTCCCTGCTGTGAAGACCTTGAGGCACTAGAAGCGCAAGTGACTATCACAGATAATCCTTGTCCTGGTGACGAGGAGGGAATCATCTTACTCGATGCGATAGGGGGTACCCCAGAGTATGAATTTAGACGAAGTGATCAGACGAGATTCAGAGAGCTCGTACGATTTGTGGATCTCGCCTCTGGTGAATATGAAATCATCGCCCGCGATGCTCGTGGTTGCTTAGATACGATCATAGCCGAGGTCACGGAGCCTGATCGCATCGTGGTCAATGCTGGGGCTGACAGATCATTAGAACTCGGCGGCAGCCTGGAAGTACAGGCATTCGTCACACCTCCGGGTGACTATGAGATACGGTGGTGTCCTCCTGATGGTGTCAGTGATAGCTCTGCGCTATCTGTGACCATCACGCCACCAGGTACGACTGAGTATATCCTTAAAGCTACTAGTCCAGGCGGCTGCGGAGCTGCAGATACAGTGCTCTATACAGTTAGTGACGAGAGACCCTTCTATCTGCCCAATGTATTTTCGCCCAATGGTGATGGCTTAAATGATCTGTTTATAGGCTATGCAGGTGTGGCTGTAGATCGCATACAGAATCTTGCCGTGTATGATCGCTGGGGCAACCAGGTATATGAAGGGGAAAATTTGCCAGCAGGTGATGTGGTCTATGGATGGGACGGATTTTTCAAAGGGCAACCAGCACCTATAGGCGTCTATGTAGCCGTTGCGCAAGTGCGGTTTATCAATGATCAGGTCATCACCTTCTCTACTGATCTTACACTCATCCGATGAGACTGGCGGTCGTAGTACTTATCATGGCCGTACTTATGGGCTGCAAGAATGATCTTGCAGAAGTCAATGAGATATTTGATCCTCGCTCTACGGAGGTAGAGCGACTAGAGGACATTGACATCACCTACAGCGATAGTGCTATAGTAAAACTCCGTATCCGGGCTGCCGTGCATCTCAGATATGAAGAGTCAGGCAGCATGATGGATGAGTTCTCTGATGGTGTGCAACTTGATTTTCTAGAGGGAGATAGGGTGACAGGATGGTTGACAGCGGACTGGGCCAAGCGAGATAATAAGCGCAGAGAGACTACCATGCGAGGACGTGTCACTTTATACAATGCTAATGGACAGAAACTCCAGACTACTCAGATGCTTTGGACGGAGAAGGATGGCAAGCTTAGCTCCGACCAGTTTGTCCGTATCACCCAAGACGATCAAGTTCTTCAAGGCTATGGTTTTGTGACAGACGAGGAATTTAGCAGTTTTGAAATCACATCTCTTGAGGGACAATTTGACGTAGTAGAGTGAGATCAATGAGACATAGGCATAATCGTAAATTTGCCGTATGATCATCTGGATTATCATATTTCTGATTCTGTCAGCTTTGTTCTCCGGTTCAGAGATCGCATTTGTCTCAGCTAATCGTCTGAGCATACAAGTACGTGATGATGCACAGTCTCGTAGCGGTAGGATCTTGTCATCTTTTTATAGTGACCCGAGTGATTTTCTTGGTACTATGCTAGTGGGCAATAACATTGCCCTTGTCGCCTTTACCACCTTACTTGCGAGCCTACTCACGCCTGCTCTAGAGCGCAGCATAGGGTCGTCTTTTCTCTTATTGATGGTCCTCACACTGATCACTACGGTTATCGTATTGATTTTTGGTGAGTATCTACCCAAGACTATCTTTCGGAATTATTCTACTTCAATACTCTATGCCCTAGCAGTACCACTGGCCATACTGCGGTTTATACTTCTGATTCCTACCAGAATCACGACTCGGTTATCTAGCTGGATTATTACCAAAGTGCTGCGGGTAGAAATGGATGATTCTCAGGACGACTTTACTAGGACCGATCTAGAATTATTTATCGATGAGAGTATCAGTGATGAGGACGGTGCTGTAAACTCTGAGCTATTAAAGAAAGCCATTCACTTTGAGCAAGTCAAGGTGCGGGACTGTATGGTACCGCGCACAGAAATCTGCTACGTGGATATGGAGGATAGTATAGAAGACCTCATCTCAGAATTTGAAAAGACTAAAAAATCTAGACTTCTAGTCGTAGATGAAGATATTGATGATGTGAAAGGGTATGTGCATCATCTGAAAATACTGAGACAACCTAAATCTCTACGCCGTCAGATTATCGACCTACCGATTGTAACAGAATATATGCCCGTCAATGACCTCTTAGTTACATTCATCAAAGATCGTATCGGCATAGCCTGTGTGGTGGATGAATTCGGCAGTACATCGGGTATTATCACCATGGAAGACATTCTCGAAGAAATCTTCGGAGAGATCGAAGATGAGCACGACGTAGAAGATCTCCTAGAGATGCATATCTCGGATATGGAATATCTTCTCAGTGGTCGCCACGAGCTAGATTACCTTCAGGAAAAATATGAGAATCTGCGATTTACAGAAGGTGATTATCACACACTCAGCGGTTATCTTGTGATGACTTCGGGCAAGATTCCAGAACAAGGTGAGGAAATAGAACTCGATGGATACAAATTTATCATAGAAGCAGTGACAGAAAAGAAGATTGACAGGATTCGTGTGATAGTATCGAGTGAAACGGACGCGATGAATACGGACGGTTCTGTCAATTAATTCACATCTTTCACTTGTTGTGCAACTTCCGAGATAAGACTTCAGTTTTATAGGAGTTGTAGTCGCACAGCAGTGACTTCGCATCATCAAGATTATCAGACATGGAACATACAGATAAGACCACCGTGGTCAACATACCCAAGCGTATAGAGGAGTCTCTACTCCTACGATTTATCCTCATAGGAGATAGACTCAAGAAGCGTAGAGATGACATCAGTAAGGAGCTAGGCATATCTACACAGCAGTGGTTACTGCTATTGCAAGTAGCTAAGGATCCTAATATTCCATTTTTCGATGCCACCGAGCACGAGAAGGATCTGCTACCTACGGAGATCGCCTACACCTTTGGTACTACCAGATCCAATATCACAGCCTTGATCAATGTCCTGTCGGATAAAGGTCTTATAGCTCTTACTCCAGACGAGGGCGATCGACGACGAAAGCGTATAGCTCTCACTGCGGAAGGCAGTGCTCTCGTAGAAGATCTGCAACGTCACAGACAGGAGAAAAACGATGCTCTCTTTGATGGATTTCAACAAGAGGAGCTCGTCGAGGCACTAGACTTTGTGGAGAGGTTTATCGTGGCTAATCAGATAGAGCGTAAGTCAACCGTCTCTCAGTAGCTCACCATCACTTGATCTAGCGACTTACGCTGTAGATCCGGCACCATCGCATGATCACTAGGATAGCCTACGGGTAAGAGTAGGAATGGTCTCTCATTGCTTGGGCGATTTAAGATTTTCTGTAAAAAATTCATCGGGCTGGGTGTATGCGTCAGCGTTACCAATCCTGCATGATGGATAGCCGAAATCAAAAATCCACAAGCTAGACCTACTGATTCATTCACATAGTAGTTCTTTTGTTTTTCTCCATCGACTAGATCATAAGCTTTCTTGAATACGATGATGAGATACGGTGCAATCGTAAGGAAATCTTTGTGCCAATCAGTACCAAATTGCTTGAGATCCTCTATCCAATCGTCACTCATGCGACCGTGGTAGTTCTCATATTCTTCCTTTTCTGCAGCCTCGCGGATCTGCGCTTTTATCTCGGGATTAGATACGACACAGAATGTCCATGGTTGCTTGTGCGCTCCACTTGGGGCCGTACTGGCCGCTTTGACCAGATTTTCTATGACCTCAGATGCCACCGGCTTATCAGAAAACATACGTACACTGCGACGCAGGTCAATTCTATGGTAGAAGTCTTTGCTGCGACGCAGTGTTTCCTCCTCTGTGTACTCAGCTCTATAGTATGGGATGAAAGTCTTTGATTTCATGATGTCTGTCTTTGAAGTAGATACCACTGTACTGCTATGATACTCTTGGCATCTACCAGCTGATGCACTAGTTCTGCTGCAGATTCAGCGGGGAAGGATATAATCTGTACGTCTTCTTGCTCATCAGCCAGACCGCCACCTGCATGCTTGCGATCCGCTGATGTAACCTCGGCAAAGTAGATGTGTATTCTTTCATTTGTGATGCCTGGCGACACATAGGGACTGGCTATGAGGTAAAGCTCATCTACCTCGTAGCCCGCTTCTTCTGCGCATTCCCGACGAGCCGATGCTATAGGCGACTCACCAGGATCTATGCCTCCAGCTACGATCTCATCGACCCACGGATTTTCCCCGTCGATGGTCGCTGGTCTAAACTGCCTCACTAGAATCAGTGAATCGCTATCCGTCTCGTGCAGCAGTACGGCGCTGGCATCTCTCTTTTTTAAGATTTCATATTCTTGACGAAGGCTAGACTTTCCGTCCGAGTGGGTGTGCTCTACATCTATACCCACGAGCTGAAAGAGCTCATTGCTTTTTTGGCGAAAGCCATGTACTGTATATTCCATAGATGCATGTACTGATCTTCCCAAAGATGCTACGTATACATCAGAGTAGGCGCACACATCTCGTGGAATCGTCTAGGTCTACGCCATCAGTAGCGATAGCGGACCGTCAACTGCGAGCTACTTTGCATCAGTAATTGTCCTCCTTGCTCAACTGTCAAGAGGCTACCATAGCCTTGCTTTCCAGTGAGCAGAGCCACATTTTTACCTGCAGGAATGATGACATGATCACATGCCTCTGGAAATCGACTTAGACTCCAATTACTAGGACTGTCATTCCACTCGCCGTTTGAAGCTCCGATCCATGTATTTATAGGATAGCTATCACACTGCTTAGTCTCGAGCAGAAATAAACCTCTAGATCGATCGGAGCCTAAGATCCTACCTGATGGAAGGAATGGATAGCATCCCCACGCACCTTGAAATCCACTGTAATTGGTATTTTCTGGATAGGTGTCATAGTAGGCTGCAAGTGTCACGTCTGTCGGATCTGATATGTCAAATACCACTATACCATCATGGTAGTAACTGATATAGACACTGTCGCCTTTGATGAACGGATTATGTGCAATGCTCGCCGTGTCGCCTGTACTCGATTCCAGCAACTTGCTACGAAAGAGATGTGGAGTCCCTATCTGTATGCGCTCATCTGGATCTTCTGTGGGATCCACCGTCAGACTTGCCATCTTGAGACTGCGGTTACTCGACTCATCGGCCCATATCACGTGACCACCATCTTCCGTCACCCAGCTACTGTGATTATAGCCCTCCTGAGCATAGCTCGTCTTGAGTCCGATCTGATCACAGCCTGTACCGGAGGCGCAGTCGTAGATGACAAACTCGTTCAGCGCCGTATTGAAGCTGCCATGGCTAGCATATACCGTATCGTTTCTTACGTAGGCGTCATGTATGTAATCAAATGGCAGATTAAGCGAGGCCAACTGTGTGATCGCATTGGGATCGGAAATATCCAAGATCTTGAGATCTGTACCAGAGCCATTGAGACTGCCGATGCCATAGAGTCGAGCTGATGCAGTGTCGATGAAGATGTTGTGAGATCTAGGGAAGAACTGAGTCGTGCGATCGACTAGGACTACGCTATCTGGTAGATATTGCAGGTCAAATACATAGAGTCCTTCATTACTTCTTTCACTCCCCGCAAAGGCATAGTGATCATAAGTCTTGAAATCTCGCCAAGTAGTCCCTCCAGTTCCAGCGAATGAGTTGATTCTATGGAGCTGATACGGATCGGTGACATCGATGAAGTGTATAGAATCTCTACTGCCGATGATTCCATACTCACGGCCATCCGCGGCGTAGCCCCACACATCGTTGTATCTAGATATACCAGGATTATCTGTGGGGTTCTCCGAGTTCCACCTTCCCACACATCGCATACGCAGTGAGTCAAACTGTGCTTGACCAATGATCGGAAAAAGTATCAGAAAGGCCAGACCTGTGAGTAATTTCATACAGCTAATGTAGGCACCAGCGAGCGGTAGGGAGAGTCCTGATACGCATATCAGCGGATCTGTCAGCGAGTGGGCAAGCGCAAGGTCTGAAATGGTGTACAGTCAACCGTAAGCAAGAGTATGGTACTATGGATGGACAGGCTTTCGCCTAAATGTCATAGCGACTAAGATGTATGATGTTGGGCCATCATTTTGGTAATCTGAGAAATTTACCGAGCCCTCGACTTACTTATCGATATAGAAGCTATAGCCAAATGCTGCGAAATTGGACTCTTCATTGAATCCCGTGCCGAAGGAAAAATCCACCTGAGCGCGATCACTTGTCTTATAAGTCCAGCCCGCGTTGATGCGATGCACGCTCGTATCATCTTCGCCGATTTCGCCATATGGCTCTACATACAGTGTGAGGCGATCATTCCATCCATAAGCAATGGCAAGAGTATAGATCGCTTGCAGGTCGCGCCCATCAAAGTGCTGATAACCCAGATTGTATCCTACGCTCCATCCCTTACCTAGATCGTGAGCGATGAGCACTCGAGCTAGACTGCCCCAACCACGCTCACCGAAGAGGGTTCTGGAAGCGGTCGGAGCCACGGCATGTCCCATGATAGCGATCTGGGTCTTACTTCCTTCTCGCTGAAATAGCTGAATCTTTGTGCCGATCTGTATGTCATCAAATGTGGTGAGATACTTCTCGTCAAACACTCTACTGCTAAACACCTGCGTCTGAAGTCGTAACTCCACTCCGTCAAATAAATTGACTCTGTAGAGCTGTGTAGGAATAGTCCAGGTACGCCCTATAGTTTCTACTTGATTACCTGTAGCAAATCCGACACCTGCCTCCACCTGGATGCGACCGAGAGGAACGACTGCACTACTTTCTGTCTGATCGGGTCGATCTGTGTCGATTATTTGCGCAGTCATGATGGTGCAGCACAAGGATAAAAGTAAGATGAGGTATATCTTCATACCGCAAATTTACAAGAGCTCGGTCAGTTTACTCAAAGGACAGGGTCAAGAACCGCTCTTTTCTCAGGAGTTCGCAGTAGATCACCATGAGATCTTCACTGATCTGTGAGTGGATCCTCGGACGGGCTATGACCTTGGCGTCTTGTAGGCTGTAGAGCAGATGTCTGCTCTGCTTACCGCTGGAGGTTACATGGACTAGATTGATTACATCATTATTTTGCCTAGCGTAACGATTGATCTTGCCCTCACCATCGTAATCCAGATTTCTAGGGTCATCATTAAAGACAAAGTAGAGCTCGTCATTGACTAGCTGTACAGCGTAGGAGAGATACCTTCCTTCATCATTTGTGCTCTCTTGTCTCTTGGCTATTTTCTCTCGCCATTCTACCACGCCTTTGGCAGACATGCTGATCACGACGATATCATTGTATATGTATTCAAAGGAGCGCACGCCTAGATTATTATTAATTCCTACGCCCTGATTGTTTCCGATTTCTCTGACGTAGGCGTTTTCAGCTACGAGGTAGAGGCCGCCATCCTTGCGCTGTATGATTTCATGAAGCACGTAGCCTGTGAGTTCATTGTCCTTACCAGCTTCATCACGACGTGCGATTCGCTTTTGCTTACGGCGATTGAGGTTTTGACCAAGAAACTCTACATCAAATGCGCTGAATTCTCTACTCACTGTCTTACGTGTCTCCTTGTCTATCTTGAGATGAAAACTGCCTTGTATATCTGATAGATTTCTATCGCCATAGAAGCCTACACATATGATGTCACCATCTGCTAACACACTAGTGACCATCTGGGTGAGGAAGTATCCACCATCATCAATATCATAGGTCCTTATATCCTTGCCGCCGTTCCAGTAACTTGTAAGCTCGTAGGTGTAGTTAGGCTGTCCATTTCTTCGATCTCTCAGTGCTCTATCGTAGATCTTGGATAGGACGTATAGGTTGCCATCGTTATCCATGTCATAGGAGGCCGTAAATAAAATCTCATCTTCAGCTGGTCGAGGTGAGCCTATGCGATAGAGTTCCTTAAATTCACTATCGAGGACTTGGGTGCTCTGGGTCACCACTCCTATGCGACCTGCCGGACTGACACTGGTAAGGAGCAGTAGCTTTCCATCCGGTGAGACGCGATAGACGAAGTCACCACTATTAGCTCTACCAAAGCCCTCAAAGCTGAACTGAGCGACGAGTCGAGGTTGCTCCAAAGGACTCAGATTGTATAGATCGAGCTGCTGTGCATACAGCTTTCTCTTCTTATCACTGTTATCGACCACATTGTGAAATAGATAGAGCTTGCCATCGAGTAGTAGAACTACTTCAGAGAATGATCTTGTAGCCACACCGCTATCATCCATGAGCTCCAGCAGCCGTGATTCTAGCAATTCTGAAGCATAATCGTACTTTTCCAGCAGGTAATCTACTTTGTTCCCGATGAGTCCTGCAGATTGATTTTTAAGTGCAAAGTATCCTTCTGCGTCATGTCCAACTATGTAGGACAGAGAATGCTGAGGCTCCTTCTTGTAGATGGGACTCAAGTGAGTATGAAGAGTCTTAGTCTGTGCGGATGCGCTCGTATAGAGGCCAATAAGGAAAATTGCTAGAAGCAGGCGTGTAATTGCACTAGATTTATGGTAGTATTGGATTGAATTCATTCACTTTATAACGCAAAATCATGGCTGAAAATTTCTACATGTACTTCATCATTGCGCTTATTCCACTAGTTATAGGCTCGGTGTATTATAGTCCTGCTCTGCTTGGCAATGCTTGGATGAAGACTAATGGCTTCACAAAAGAGAGTCTTCAAGGTGGTCGCATGCTGGTAATCTTTGGACTCACGTATGTATGTAGCCTTCTGCTGACAGTAGGATTGCAGAGTATGTGTATCCATGAGATGGGCGTGGTCCAGGTGGCTATGCCAGCAGTTTTGGAAGCGGGTAGTCAAGCTCAGACAGATGTCAATGCTTTCTTGAGCACGTACGCTGGCAATTTCAGGACATTCGGTCATGGAGCTGTACATGGGGTACTTTCCTGTGTTGTCTTTGTATTACCCATACTGGGTATTGTTGCCCTATTTGAGCGTCGAGGCGCTAAGTATATAGGCATTCATTTCTTATACTGGCTGCTATGCTTTGTGGTGATGTCTGGTCTCATCGCTTCTACACTCGTGTTTGGTCCTGTGTAGCATCACTGAGCAGTTAAGCCAAATAAGATTCGGGTCACCGCATGCCTCCCTCATGGCTTGTCATGCAATCACCATGTCAAGTAGCTATTTTCTCGTGTATAAAAGGGTGGAAATGTAGATATTTGCGGCGTGAATCGACTCAGGACAATCTTCGGCATTGCAATATTGGCATTTGGTTTCTCTAGTGTACAAGCTCAATTAGACGAGATATCTCTCTCAGCTGGTGGAGCAACTTACTTCGGTGATCTCACGCCGACCACCAGTATATTTAGTACAGGCAAGGAAAGCTACTCTGTGAGCGCTGGAGTTAGCTACAGCCTCAGTGATTATCTATCTGTACGTGGTCAATTGAGTTTGGCTAAGTTTAGTGGAGACGATCAGTTTCAGCAAGATGAGAATCGTCGTATGCGCAATCTTTCCTTTCGCAATCAATTGATCGAGGGAGCAGTCATGATAGATTTCAATATCACTGATGCTTTTTCTAGGACTTATCAGGACTTGCAGATCCACGCACTTCTTGGTCTAGCTGTTTATAAGCACAATCCTCAGGCGCTGCTGGGAGGTACTTGGTATGATTTACAACCGCTCGGTACAGAGGGGCAGATACCTCGTGATAGCCTCAGTTTGGTCAGAGGGCCTTATAATCTTGTGCAGATGGCAGTACCTCTAGGCTTCTATGTCGAGTATGAGATCAACCGCAACTTCAGCATAGGCATAGAGTACCTTCATCGAATCACATTCACAGATTTCATCGATGATGTGAGTACGCGCTACCCTGATCTCGACGCTCTCGAAGCTCGCAATGGGAGTATCGCTAGACAATTAGCATTTCGCACGGTAGAGCTAGATGGAATGCAGGATGCGACTCCTTTAGGTATAAGAGGTAATAGTGAAGAAACAGATGCTTACGCGACACTTCAACTTCGCCTTATCTACAAGTGGTCTGGATCCAAGGTGCGCTACTATAACAGACGCAACCGATAGTTGTAGATTCTTTACATTCTCTTTCTGATTTTCCCAGTGACAGATCATCTTGGCTCTGTAACTCTCTCACGATTCTACGCGTTTATAGAATGCTCCGTAGCCGGTAGTCCTATCACAATCGGTATAGCAAGAAGGAGACACTTGCTTGCCCTGATAGACGATCTAATTTGGCAAGAACATAGTCAGTAGGAGCACGCAGCATGACATAAGTCGCTGACTGTAAGTATCATGACATGATAAAAGCTAATCTATGTCAAAAAGTGTTACTTATATAAGTCTCGCATACAAGATATTACATAGTAGATATTATTATATATCTTTGAAATACCAATTCTCATCTATGTGTTAATGTTATATGTGTTAATTACGGATGTAATTCATTGATTAACAGTTGCCTAGCGTAATATCTTTGTTTGAGAAACGCCTACGTCCATGATTCTATCAATTCTATTCTTCAGTACAGTGATCGCGCTATGCGTGTACTTCATTGTATCCATGTCGAGCAGTTCCCACTGATCGCGAGCTTCAGTGAACCCTCAGCCGTGACTGTGGTTCTACCAGAGCAGACATGATTCACAAAGTCCAAACTATAAGCATGCCTACCCAGTGGGGTAAATTTGACATGAGCGCCTATGCGCACTCTGATCAAGAACCCATGCCGCATATTATCCTTACTCCGCAGGGCCGACCGCCTACAAGTAAGTCTATCGTGAGGATACACTCAGAGTGCTTTACAGGGGACTTGCTCGGGAGTTATCGCTGTGACTGCGGTGAGCAATTGCATGAGTCCATGCGGGTAATCCAAGAGCACGGTGGTGTCCTCATATATCTTCGGCAAGAAGGTCGTGGCATAGGCCTTATTAATAAGATGAAAGCCTACGAGCTACAGGATGACGGGTATAATACAGTAGATGCCAATGTGCACTTAGGATTTGAAGCAGATGAGCGTACTTACGAGGATGCCGTGGCGATTCTGCGTGACCTAGAGGTCAAGGATATAATCCTACTTACTAATAATCCCGAGAAGCTCAAGGCCATAGATGATGCAAGTGATCTGAACGTCGTGAGTCGCATGCCGCTGATCATCGCTAGCCGAGATGAAAATAGAGCTTATCTTGATACAAAACGCGAGATATTTGGGCATCTCCTCGATAAATAATTTGTGCTAGTCGATCTCATATGATGATCGTCTCATCGTGCATGTATCCTACTGATCAAATTAACTACTATGATACCATCTACTATCGTACCATTTGCCATTATCGGATTTCTGCTATTGATGCTTTTACTATCAGGAATCTTCACCGTCAAGCAGCAGCGTGCCTACTTAGTAGAGCGTTTTGGAAAGTTCCACAGTGTCAAGACTTCTGGCCTGCAGTTTAAGATCCCTGGTATAGACAAGATAGCCGGCAAGGTTTCACTTAAGATTCAGCAGCTCGACGTGATGGTCGAGACCAAGACTAAGGATGATGTATTTGTCAAGCTCAAGGTCTCTGTACAGTACAAGGTCCTTGCGGAAAAAATCTATGATGCTTTCTACAAACTTGACAATCCTCACGGTCAGATCACGGCATTTGTGTTTGACGTGATCCGAGCTGAAGTGCCTAAGATGAAGCTTGATGAGGTATTTGAAAGAAAGGATGACATTGCCATCGCTATACGACGAGAGCTAGAGGAGGCTATGAATACTTATGGCTATGGAATCATCAAAGCACTCGTGACAGATATCGATCCAGACATAGAAGTGAAGAAAGCTATGAACCGTATCAATGCCGCAGAAAGAGAAAAGGTAGCAGCTGAGTATGAGGCAGAAGCAGAGCGCATACGCATAGTCGCCAAGGCTAAGGCAGAAGCTGAGAGTAAGCGCTTACAGGGTCAGGGTATAGCCGATCAGCGCAGAGAGATAGCCAGAGGACTAGAGGACAGTGTGGAGGTCCTCAATAAAGTAGGAATTAATAGTACGGAGGCTTCCGCACTCATCGTAGTCACTCAGCACTATGACACGCTGCAGTCTCTTGGTGAAAATAGCGCAAGTAACCTTGTCCTTATGCCCAATGCACCCTCCGCAGGTAGCGAAATGCTCAATCAAATGGTCGGTGCTTTCAGCACATCGCATATGATCGGTGAGCAAATGAAAGAAATACGGGAAAACAGTAAGGCGAAAGAGCTGAAATAGCACGCTTAGAAAGTTTCCTGATTTGTTTCACTTATGATAGATCCGAAGGTCAAGCCAGACTTGATGCTTACGTATAATGTCTTGCTTTGGGAAAGTTTGCATTTGCACGACAGTGCGTACAGGACCATCTAGTCGATGCCAATTATGAAGTAAATTCGGGCCAGGATCGAGAGGATGTGATCACGCAGTGGCATCCTTAAGCTCAGGCATCTTACATGCCTCATCAGCGGTCTTACCGCAGACGGTGCAGTCTCCCATGTTATTCTTGATCATAGGATTATTGGACGCGCAAGATCCGCGAAATTCCTCTCCTGTAACGATGTGACGGATATTGATCATGATGATGCTAAGCAAGACGATGCCACCTATAATTCCAAAGACTACTAAGAATTCCATATACTAAAGATACAGCGGCGATACGATTTTGTTGCTGAGTACTGTCTATTGTCACCGTGCAAGGGGTATATATATAAAAAGAGGGGAAGGGCACATGCCCTTCCCCTCGTCAGTATGTACAACACGATGGATCTATTGCTTCACGATTCTGTGTTCTATCACCTCCTGATCAGTTACTATCAGTACACTGTAGTGACCAGTGGCAAGACCAGTAAGATCTAGGCTGATGGTATTCTTCCCAGTAGATACACTGCTAGATATAGTCTGACTGACAGGGCCAGCAAGCGACCTCACATGGATGTGAGCGTCTGAGTCATAGTCTGTATCTAGGACAATCACGACTCTATCCGTCGCAGGATTAGGATAGCTAGTGAGCGCGCTACGCTGCTCAAGACTTTCTCCCTCTAGTACTTGCATGACGGGATTCTCTTGACGGATGCCATCTTCGCAATCTACAATTGTATACCCTAGACATTCTGCTATGCATGCATTAGGCAAAGCAATGACCTCGTCATCGGTAAACTGTACACATACTACATCTTCTGCGTCCCAGTCTGTGCTATCTATACACTCGACTAAGCAGGCAAATATCATAGTGTCAATATCAAACCATGTAGAATCCTCTACAGAGAAGTCTACGCACTCCACTACATCGTCAGCCGTATACCCTTCACACTCTGCAAAGCACAGATTAGGGAAAGCACAGATCAAGCCAGTCACTGTATCTGTGAGGACACAGATCCACTCCTGTGTAGGATCTACATCGCAGTCGCAATCAGATCCCCATGGATTATCTGAGAAGTCGCAATCTATAATCTCGAAGCTGAGACACTCGGCTACACATAGACTTAATGGAAATTCTATGCCAGATGAATCAACCACGCATACGATGCTATCATAAGTGCCAGTGGTTCCACACTCTGCGAAACACGCAAGCAAAACGGAATCGATACCCACATTACAATCAACTACATCCTCTGCGGTATATCCAGCGCATTCTGCAAGGCAGAGGCTCCCAAAGTAAAGAGATGAGTTAAACGCCGAATCCGCTACGCACACCGGCTCATCACTGGGATCATATGGACAGTCACAGCCATTGCCCCATGGGTTATCGCTGCACTCTACGATGTCTAGCTCTAGGCACTCAGCAACGCACAAGCTTACTGGAAACTCATATCCAAGTGAATCTGATACGCAGACTATACTGTCCGTAGTGCCACTGGTTTCACACTCGAGGATGCACGCCACGAATGTAGAGTCTATATCGTGATAGCTGTCACACTCTACGATATCAGCAGCCGTATATCCTTCGCACTCCGCAAAGCATAGGCTGAGGTAGTAATATTGATCGCCAGTTGTAGGATCCTGTACACATATCGGCTCTTCTGACGGATCATACTCACAATCACAGAGCGGAGGGAAGTCTATATCTACAGTGTCGCAGTCGACGACTGTCAATCCGAGGCACTCTGCAAGACATGCATTGGGTAGATAAATCACGGAGCCAAAACTATCAACGGTGCAGACTGGCAGTATGGGTTCATCAAAGCACTCTTCACATCCAGTCTGTGCTGACAATGCGAGAGTACAAAGAGAGAAAAATAATAAAAACAGCTTCTTCATATTAGTGGTATTTTTTTCAGTAGCAAAGATTAGTTTGGTAGATCTTTGCTCAGTGAGTAAAGTAAATTTTTATGAGTGATCACAGTACTAGTATGCAGGCCTTTGGGAGACTGTTACATCTTATGGACGAGCTCCGTGAAAAATGTCCCTGGGATCGTAAGCAAACCATGCTTACCCTGCGTAACCTTACCATAGAGGAGACCTATGAACTAGCAGACGCCATCTTAGACGAGGACATGGCAGGAGTAAAGGAAGAGCTAGGAGATCTGATGTTGCATATGTGCTTCTATGCCAAGATTGGTTCAGAGCAAGGATCCTTTACGATGACAGAGACACTTCATGATATCACCGAGAAGCTTATTACACGCCATCCACATATCTACGGTGACCTTTCGGCCAAAAACGAAGACGAAGTCAAGAAAAACTGGGAGCAAATCAAACTTAGTGAAGGAAAAAGCTCTGTGCTCGGTGGCGTTCCAAGATCACTCCCAGCTATGGTGAAAGCGTATCGCATGCAGGACAAGACTGCCCAAGTAGGCTTTGAATGGAAAAATCGATCAGGCGTCTGGGACAAGTTGCAAGAAGAAATAAATGAACTAGAAGAAAGTGTAGCTAGCGGGCAAGTAGAGGCTATAGAAGATGAGCTAGGTGACGTGCTGTTCTCACTGATTAACTATGCACGCTACGTAGGAGTTGACCCAGAGACGGCGCTAGAGCGCTCCAATCGTAAGTTTAAGAAGCGATTTGAGCATATCGAATCACACGCGCCCAAGCCACTAGGTGATATGAGCCTCGAAGAAATGGATCAGCTATGGGATCAGGCTAAAGAGATGGAGTAGATCTGAGACTTTTTTGTAGGAAGTTAATGATGTGGTGCACGAGAAGAAAGATAGATGTATCTTTGCACCCGAAAACTAAGAAGGTAAAACACGCACATGGCTAGTTATTTGACAGCTGACAAGAAAGACGAAATCTTCCAGACTCATGGAGGAGACAAGAAGAACACTGGATCCACAGAGGGTCAAGTAGCACTCTTTACATTTAGGATCAAGGCCCTATCTGATCACCTCAGAGAACACCCAAAAGATCATTCCTGCCGCCGGCAGCTGCTCACGCTCGTGGGTAAGAGACGGCGCCTACTGGCATATCTCGGTAGCAAGGACATCGTCAAGTACAGAGAACTTATAGATCAGCTCGGCATCAGAAGATAATCTGATGACCACGAGAGTTCTAGGTAGTTCACTCATCTGACAGTTGCCGACATGCGGTGACCCTTCTTACTATTTGATCATATCACCCGCACGGAGCGAGATTATAAGTGTGGGTACAAGTAAACCATACTTATGAACAGACAAGTACACACTCAATCCTTTCAGCTTCCTGATGGCCAAGAGGTCACCATAGAAACTGGAAAACTAGCTACGCAGGCTCATGGCTCTGTCGTAGTCACAGTGGGTAATATGATGCTCTTCGCCTCCGTAGTGAGCGCACATGAAGCACGAGAAGGACAGCCCTTCTTCCCACTCTCTGTAGACTACCAAGAGAAGTTCGCAGCAGCAGGACGCATCCCAGGTAACTTCTTCCGTAGAGAGACTCGATTATCTAACTATGAGATACTCATAAGTAGACTTGTAGATCGAGCCATCCGCCCGCTCTTCCCAGATGGCTATATGAATGACACTCAAGTCATCGTCAATCTTATCAGTGGAGATCCAGAGATCCTACCTGATGCATACGCAGCACTAGCTGTATCCGCCGCACTGTCTACCAGTGATATACCATGGGCAGGGCCACTATCTGAGGTTCGTGTAGCCAAGATCGATGGTAAGTACAAGGTCAATCCACACCGTACAGAACTTGAATCAGCAACACTAGACATCATCGTAGCTGCTACACTTGACAATGTCATGATGGTAGAGGGTGAAGCAGACGAGTGCTCTGAGCAGGAACTCATAGATGCGATCAAGGTAGCTCATGATGCTATCAAGACGCAGTGTACTGCACAGCTAGACCTAGCACAGAAAGTGGGAGAGAAAGCAACTGTGAAGCGCGTACTAGCAGAAGCACCTACAAGCGACGAAGTGAAAGATATCGTAGCAGAGCATTGCTCAGATGATATCTGGAAAGTATGCCGAGGAGCGATGGCTAAGCATGATCGCAAAGAAGCTTTCTCTGACCTATACAGCAGCCTGAAAGAGAAACTCACAGAGAGCAAGGGCGAAGAGTGGATGTCAGACAATAAGGACTTCCTAAAGAAGTACTTTGAAAAGAAGAAAAAAGAAATTATACGAGCACAGATCCTACAAGACGGCAAACGTCTGGATGGGCGTGCCACTGATGAGATCCGTGATATCTGGTGTGAAGTAGATTATCTCAAGTCAACTCACGGTTCTGCTATCTTCACTCGTGGAGAGACACAGGCACTTACATCCCTGACACTAGGTAGCAAGAGAGATGAGCAAATGATAGACAATGCTCTGGGTCAGTACAATGAGCCATTTATACTACACTACAATTTCCCAGCACTCTCAGTGGGTGAGATCAAGCCGATGAGAGGACCGGGACGTCGTGAGGTTGGCCATGCTAATCTAGCGCAGAGATCTCTCAAGCAGGTGATGCCTGATGACTATGCGTACACTGTACGTCTCGTATCAGACATCCTTGAATCCAATGGGTCGTCATCCATGGCAACCGTATGTGCAGGCGCTCTCGCGATGATGGATGGTGGTGTGCCACTCAAGTCACCTGTCTCAGGCATCGCCATGGGCCTCGTAAAAGAAGGCGACCAATCAGCAGTACTATCAGATATACTCGGTGACGAGGATGCTGTAGGAGATATGGACTTCAAAGTGACGGGTACGCAGAAGGGTATCTGTGCATGTCAGATGGACATCAAGATCGATGGCCTTCCTTATGATCTTCTCACAGATGCTCTAGAGCAAGCTCGCAAGGGACGACTACATATCTTAGGCGAGATGGCTAAGACACTCGAGGCGCCGCGTGAAGATTATAAGTCGCATGTACCACGTATCGAGGTGATCCGTATAGACAAGACCTTTATAGGTGCTATCATAGGACCTGGCGGTAAAAATATCCAAGAGCTACAAGCTAGAACCAATACGACCATCGCTATTGACGAAGACGAGAACAACGGAATCGTCCAGATCATGAGTGAGGATGCAGCTGGTATGAAAGAAGCAATTGATCATGTGAAGATGGTTACCTATATGCCATCTGTAGGTGATGTGGTAGACGCCAAAGTAGCAAGTGTGATGCCTTACGGTGTCTTTGTAGACTTTGGAGGTCGCAGTGGACTACTACACGTGTCAGAGTTTGACTGGAAGCGTGTCGAAAATGTTAGTGAATACTTTAAGGAAGGTGACGAAGTCACTGTGAAGATTGTTGATATCGACCAGAAGTCTGGCAAGTTTAGACTCAGCCGCAAGGTGCTTCTTGAAAGACCAGAAAGACGCGACGACAACAGATCATAGCTACGAGAAATTTGGATGCTAACTTCTTGTAGTTCGAGGTCCAGAAAAACTATATCCAACTCCGCTTCTCTCACGAGGAGCGGAGTTTTTTATTTTCTATTAGTCTATTAGTCTCTCTTGGGGTCTGATGAGAGTCTCATCCTTCCGCAAATTTTCATCTCTGTCAATCTTGCAGTGGTGCTTTTTGTGGCTTGTAGACCAGTAGTGTCCAGCCCATCTCGTCTGCCATATAGTCCATGACCTCTATGATTTGATCTGACTCTTTCCTAGCTGCATCAAGTAGCTGATCTTCGTAGACGCGATCACGGATGACATTTTTAGCATTGGTGGCGAGTTGGGTGTAATCTTCAGGCTCCCATTGATTAAACCAGCTGTTGTCAATGTCCTTGTACTTGATGTCATGGTCGATGGCGAGAATCTCTGGTTCAGGAATATTTCTGAGGGTAATAGTTTTGCTCGGACTATCTACCTCCATGACAATCTGCGACATATCAAATCCTACAAGGACCTTGCCTGTAATCTGGATCTGAGCGGTCTTGCTGAATTGTAGCTTGCTGGGAAAAGGTAAGTAGAGTGTTACTTCACGGATATTTTCCTCGTCATAGCTCTCACTATAGGCCGCTTCTATTGTGATAAGCTTCTGGACCTTCTTCATTTTCTCCAAGATCACTACAGCATCACTTTGAGTATGTCGAGTTTGATTATTCTTAGTGATGAAGTATGATATTGCACCACCAAGACCTAGAAGTCCGAGTATGAGAAGAGTGTAGAGTAGGAATCGTTTCATAGATCTGTAGAATCGCGGCCGCTGAGCGCACCTGATTTAGTCTCATAGTGGAAGAGGCGCCATGTACCATCGTGCTTCATCCAGTGACGCACGATCGCAAATGGAGCTTGCTTATGCTGATGTACTTCGATAACCAACCTGTCGCTCGCTGCTTGGAGGTCATGATGGTAGTGCTCCTCGTTAAAGTAATCGAGTCTGTGCATGCGCCAACTATCTCGATCCCAGTAACCTCTACCTGTACTGTCAGTCCTCGTAGGTAGAGGAAACTGAGTATTGCTGATTTGGAAGAGACTATCTGAGTGGTATCTACTATAGAATGTCAGGAAGTCTGATGGTATCGTAGTGGCACTCGTCTGCTCTAGCTTTACATCGGTAGAGCTAGAGTCCTTGTTGCAACTAGCCAAGCTCATCGCTGCCATCCCGAGTAGAAGCAAGCACGGCATAGGTGTCAGGAAGCGCAAAGTAGCGAATCGAAAATTGCCAGTTGTTATCATCTTTCTTTAAATATGCAGTGGCTTTACCACCTTGTGACACATAACGGAAGGGCTCTACATACAAGTGCCTGATGAAGTCTATTTCTCGCTTGCCCCATGCCTTGTACATCGCCTCTTTTATACCCCAGATGATGTGAAGAGACTCTGGTGAGCTGTCATTGTACTCTAACTCCCTTACACTGCAGAACTTCTCGCGTATCCTGGAGATCTTATCTACATGTCGCTGTACATCAATTCCATGTCTCAGATCGCTCTGGCTGGCAGCGATAAGTGGATAGCTATGAGAAAATGATATGTGCTTGTCGGAGACTTGGTAGTGCGGCTTTCCATGCTGATCCTTGAGAATCACATGCCGTCCTGGATCACTCTCTATGGCTTGAAGGCAAGATCTCGCCCCCAGCCACTCGAGGCGACGACGACCTCGGAGTCGATTTAGATCAGCTATCTCGCTGGGTATGAGTTGTAGCCGATCCAGAAGTTCATCTTCAGGTTCTTTGAGGTTCCAGAGTCCAAGTGAAATCTCATCGATCGTCATGCGTAAGGAAAGTGGCATAGCACAAAGGTGCTTTATCGGGAGCAAATCTGCCTAGTTCATTGTACTAGGTCTCAAGCATCATACCGCGGTCATGGATGATTACACCTGTAGGAGCCTATCTTTATACGGAAGTATTTCAATCTTGCGGGCCATCATCAGGAGAGCCAGCATGAGTCCCGGCTGGTCCGATATACATAACAATCTTGAGATTGATGCTTTCCTTCCCCATTCTATATAAATTGGGTTACCTTATATGATACTCACAGATACACAGATACTACAAGCCATCCAGAAAGGTGAGATCCTCATAGAGCCTTACTCAGTGGATTGCCTTGGCACTAACAGCTATGATGTGCACCTCAGCGAAAACCTAGCTGTCTACAAGGATAAGGAGCTAGATGCCAAGAAGCACAATGAGATTCAGCATATCCAGATTGGTCCACAGGGCTATCTGCTCCTTCCTGGGACGCTCTATCTAGGAGCTACCTTAGAGTATACCGAGACACATCAGACCGTTCCGTTTCTGGAGGGCAAGTCCAGTGTAGGTAGACTGGGAATTGATATACATGCTACAGCTGGAAAGGGCGATGTAGGATTTTGCAATCACTGGACCTTAGAAATTAGCTGTGTACATCCAGTACGAGTCTACGCCGGTATGCCTATCGGTCAATTAATCTACTTTGCAGTAGATGGTCAGATCAATAATTATTATCATAGTAAGAAAGGCGCCAAGTACAACCGTAAGACTCCCAAGCCCATGGAGTCTATGATGTTTAAGAATACGTGGTAGCTTCTCTCGGTTGCATGAGTTTGCAATGCCATATGACGATGTATACATTTGCTCTATAATCTACTGATAGTGCCACTCTCAGATACACATAAAGTCGGTAATTCTCAAGCTGAGAATATCAATATCCAGCTCTCCGGAGTAGAGGACAGCTATCGCTTTGCCGTGTCTGTCGACTGCGTGATATTTGGATATTCTGAGGCTCAGAGTCTACAAGTGCTGTTGCTGACATGCAATATGGCGCCGTATGACGGCCTGTGGGGACTCTTGGGTGATCTATTGCATCCTGACGAGAATCTTGATGAAGCGCCATCGCGCATTTTACGCGAGCGTGCTGGCTTACAAGATGTCTACTATGAGCAAGTCCAGACATTTGGAAGCGTAAATCGACATCCGATCGGAAGGGTAGTCAGTACCGCATTTTACAGTTTGGTACAGATATCATCCATACCACTGTCATCATCTAGTATGAATCGTGTGCGTTGGTTCAACATCGATGAACTTGAGCATCTTGCCTTTGATCATCAAGAGATCATAGAAACCTGCCTTGCTCGTCTCCGTCGCAGATTGCGTGAGTCACCACTGGGATTCAATTTGCTGCCACAGAAGTTCTCGCTTCCGCAACTCCAGACACTCTATGAGGTAGCGCTGGATATCACAGTGGATAAGAGAAATTTTCGTCGCAAAATTAAGAGCCTAGAAATACTTGAAGAACTTGATGAATACCAGAGCGATGTAGGTCATAGACCTGGTCGTCTATATCAATTCAGACCAGATCGCTACGAGAAACTACGTCGCCGTGGACTGAAGTTTGAGCTGTAGTACTTAGAAATAGAATCTACCTTCTGAGCCACCTTTCTCACCGCACGACTTGAAAAGCTTGCACAATCAGACTCTCTTCTGACTCCAATCTGACATAATATAGCCCTGTCTCCAAGTCGTCTATCTTAATAGCTAGAGGGAGCTGGTAGCCATCAAGAAGCTCTGTACGTACGAGCCTCCCCATACGATCATATATACTATAAGACGATACAGGCAAGAGCTCATCTGAGCTGATTGTGATGAAATCTGAGCTTGGATTGGGATACATGAGGAGATTTGATACTCCTGCTACAGTGCGACCTGATGTACTGGTCGTAATATCGCCTTCTGTCAGTCGGCGGTTGCTCAGTAGTCGATACTCACCTGCGAGCATCTCTATCACATCAAATCGGGATTCCACTCGCAGACTATCACCGGTCATCAGATCATACCACATCCCTGGTGTCGAGAATCTCGGAGATACAAGAAGTGTCTTTGTGTCCATATTAGCCGCTAAGACGATATCAAGGGTGTCTGAACTGAGTTGCATAGTCTTGATAGAACCGAAGACTTGCATCTCAAAATCGCCGTGGTGATATATGGAGTGCGTAGATCTCAGATCGAGCAATCGACTGATCTGTCGCTGCATGCTTGCGCGATTTTCATCTTGCAGAGCTTCCCAGTAGGTGGGCTTACGCGAGAGACGGCAATCATTTGAGATGCTTCCATCTGTACAGCGATTGATGCCATACGGAAATCCTAACTCACCGAATTGCCAGATCATCTTGGGACCTGGTATACTGAGCATGAGCGCATGAGCGGCAGTGAGTCTTTCTAGAGCGATAGCCTCATCACGCGTATTGTGACCATCAGCGGTGCTTCCAAATCGTGTATTTCTATAGTATAAGCGCTCCTCATCATGACTCTCGATGTATCCTACGACACGTGGTTCTTCCCAGTCACGCGCATCATCACGATGATAGATATAGCTAAAGTCAGACTCTCCTCCAGAGTTGTAACCCATGGTTGCTTGATTCATCGTATGATTAGCGTTACCCCAGAGCATCATACCATAATCGGCAAGCTCTTTCTCTTCTTGATTATCGCCGAAGTGCTCTAGGATGATATAATTATCTGCATCGATGTTCCAGATGTGATCTGCATAGTCCTTAAGGATGGCTATACGGCTAGCGTCATAAGCGGACCAAGCACCCACATCGGTATTGACTCTTTGTGTGAATCCCTTACTTAGGTCAAATCGAAAACCGTCTATGCGATACTCTTCGATCCAGTACTGTACCACATTTTTGACGAAAGTCTGCGTCGCTTCACTCTCATGATTGAGATCGTAGCCTACATTGAATGGGTGAGTTGCCTCCACGTTCACCCATGGGTTGTCCTCCGTAGGACGGAAATTCTGAAAATCCCAGTACAGTTGACAGAGCGGACTCTGAGAGAAAGCATGGTTGTACACTACATCCAATATGATAGCAATATCAAGGGCATGAGCACTATCTACCAGTTGCTTAAAACTCTCGGGAGAACCATAATACTTATCTAGAGCCGCATGGAAAGAAGGATTGTAGCCCCAGCTATCATTTCCCTCATATTCCTGGATCGGCATGAGCTCGATGGCGTTCACGCCTAGATCAGCGAGGTAGGTCAGTGAATCAAGTAGAGTAGCGTAATTCTCAGTGTCTAGGAAGTCTCTCAGTAGCATCTCGTAGATTACGAGTTCCTCAGCGGGTATAGATGGTGACGGGCTTTGCCAAGCAAATGTGTCCACCGCAGTCGATACCCAGCTCAGTATACCACGAGCCCCCTCAGGGTAATCTCGCAGATCTGGCCAGTGTGCATCTGGGATAAATCGATCATTGAATGGATCGAGCACGAGCCGTGAGTACGGGTCAGCAATTCTTATCTCTCCATCTACGAGATACTGCATACCGTAGTCATCCTCAGGGTCTAAATTGGTGATATCAATCCACCATCGCAGACCATCTGGAGTGACACGCATATATTGATCGCTGCTCAGAGCAAAGTCATTCCACTCGCCGATGACATAGACATAGTCCTTTTCTGGTGCATAAAGTACACAGCGAAGTGAGCTGTCACTAAGCACTGTGATTCCATCCTTACTACCTGCAGGCAATTCCTCGATTACCGGTGCACTGATGACGGCGACGCTGATCGTATCTCGGACGATGGTACCGCTGGTAGATTGAGAGAGAAAATGCAATAAATAATCTCCAGGTTCAGTGATAAGCGCCTCATAGTCGAGCGCACGTCCAGTGGTAGTGACTAGGATGCTGTCGTCTAAGAATAGTGTGGTCTGCGCTACTCGATTACTCGCGATCTCAATGGAGATAGATGTACCAGCTGTCCTGATTACTTGCGACTGCGACGGCTTGATGAAGGTGCTAATAAAGCCAGTAGACGAACTGTAAATCGGTGTGAATATATCTTGGAAGTCAGCTGTTTTTCCTTCACGAGATCCATCGACGTTTCTAAATACGAAGGAGAGCTCATAGACTTCTGTGCCCGTAGGGAAATTATAGAAGCTAGGAATGTGATACTTGATCTGGTGAAGATTATCTCCGATCTTGGTCATCTTGACTCGAGGATCATCAGTACCCCAATTGCCTTGTACATACTGCCAGTTCCCTGATCCTGCCTCATCTATAATCACACCAGTATGGGCATACACTTGATCTACTCCAACCAGCCCGCCACTGCCCTGCGTAGCGTCATAGGTGATAGTAACAGTATCATTTTGCATAGGAAAGCTAGGCTCCACTGTAATGATCTGGGCACTTACGTGCGCATGAATTAATGTACATGACAGGATACTTAGTACAAGGCTAAACCGGGACATAGTTATCATAGAGTAGAAATTACTGTGCGTGAATGATGTATTGCCATGGTGCAAGTGTAACACTGCCTTCTGACTCTTTGATGTCGCGATTGCTCATACTTGACGAGCTTTTGATCGAAAGATCTCCCAAAGAAAACTCCTGAGTCTCCTCCGTGAGATTAAAGATTCCAATGACCTTACTGTCATCTAAGTTGCGCTCTATTACAAGGACCTCGTCCGTAGTCCCGTCAAATGCTATGGAGCCACCACCTTCTCCGTGGCGCAGAGCCGGATGATCGTGTTTCAGCGTAGCCAGTTGGGTGTAGAAGTCTTGCCATGCATAGTCATTCCAGTCGATCGGATCTCGCTTAAAGAATTCAAGTCGCTTAGTGATGGGCGCTTCCATCCCGCTGTAAATAAGTGGCATGCCATCCATGAGGAATGTCACAGCTGCAAATGTCTGAGCCCCTTCACCATATCGCTCGTCGACGGTACCATTCCAGCTATTTTCATCGTGATTACTAGTGAAGTACATGTGGAAACCTTGAGATATCTTGTCCTGATCTTCTGCGTGATATACTGGGATGTCCTTTGCTGTTTTCTTGCCTGCTGCTACCTCATTGGATAGATGCATGTACGTCCATGCATAGCTGGCGTGAAAGCCTGCTGTGTCTCTATGGGCCGGTATCTCCGCTTCAGCTAAGAGAAAGCAGCGCTTGGTTTCCATGAGTGCCTCATTGCAATCTACCCAGAAGTCATTGGGTACTCCATGGGCTACATCCATACGGAAGCCATCGATGTTCTTTTCTGTGAGCCACCATTTCATATCTTCAATCATGGCAGCGCGCATGTCATCGCTATCATAGTCGAGATCTGCTACATCTGTCCAGCCCCATGGTGTACCATCATCCTGTAGCGGATCGGTAATCTCACCATCAGCGTTTTTAGTGTAATACTCTGGATGGTCCGTGATCCAAGCGTGGTCCCAGCCGGTGTGATTAGGTACCCAGTCTAGGATGATATACATACCAAGATCGTGGATCTTTTTTATCATAGCGTCCACGTCGTCCATGCTGCCATATTCGGGATTAGCTCCTCGAAAATCGCTCACAGCGTAGTAACTACCTAGTTCACCCTTTCTTTTCTTTTCGCTGATTGGAAAGATGGGCATGAACCATAGTATGTCCACTCCCATATCCTTGATGCGTTCTAGGTCATCGGTAAAGGATTGAAAATCACCTTTTTCACTATACTGACGCAAGTTGACTTCGTAAATGACCGCATCAGATACCCACTCAGGTGGATCCATGAGTGCCATTTCAGTGTGGGTGGAGCTAGTTTCAGTAGCTTCTGTGACAGTCTTCTCTGGATCACAAGACCACAGAAATAGAAGAGTAAGGAGAGGTAAGTATTTCATAAAATTGGGAGTTAGCTGAGTGATGTGATTGGGTGGGAATGAGTTGCACCTTCACCAATATTTGCAAGATTGCCGTAGAGATATACGTCCTGCGCAGATGCGCTATCATGTGATAAGTGCAGATCCGTGGTTGTAAGCTCCACTTGGTAATTGACACCTCTATGATGTAGGGAAAACCGTAGAGATCTCCATATGATTGGCATATGAGGAGCGATAGAAGGGCGACCATCAGTCAATGTATATCCGGCTATTCCTTCTATAAGTGCTATCCATGCGCCTGCCATGCTCGTGATGTGGCAGCCCTCGCGTGTGTTGTTATTATAATCATCGAGGTCTAGTCTGACGGATCTACGGAGATGAAGCAGAGTCTGCGGTAGGTCTCCAAGCCTAGCTGCCAGCATACTATGTATACACGGTGAGAGAGATGACTCATGTACGGTCAGCGGTTCGTAGAAGTTGTAGTTCTCTCTGATGGTCTCGCTATCATACTCGTGATGTAGCATATAGAGCCCTTGCAGGACGTCAGCCTGCTTTATGAAGCAGGAGCGCAAGATGCGATCCCAGCTCTGGTGTTGGTAGAGAGGAATCTGGTCTTCTGGGAGAGATGAAGCAGGGATGATCTCTTTGTCTAGAAATCCGTCTTGCTGGAGGAATATCTTCGTGCCCTCCTTGACAGGATAGTACATCTGCATCTCTACATCTTTCCACTTTCGTTGCTCGGCGTCCGTCCAGTTGACCTTGTCACTGATCTCATTCCAACTTTCAGCATCTGCACCCTTGATATAGTCGATGCATTCTGATGTATAAGAGAGACACCAAGCAGCCATTCGGTTGGTATACCAATTGTTATTTATGTTGTTTTCATATTCATTTGGTCCAGTGACACCTAAGATGACATAGGCGTTCTTATCCTCAGACCAGTGTGATCTCTGCGACCAGAAGCGTGAGATTGCTATCAGGACTTCTAGTCCGCCTTGTGATAGGTAGTGCTTGTCATCTGTGTACTGGATGTAGTTGTAAATCGCGTAGGCAATTGCGCTATTCCGATGTATTTCTTCGAAGGTGATTTCCCACTCATTATGACACTCCTCGCCGTTCATGGTGACCATGGGATAGAGCGCAGCTCCATCTTTGAAGCCAAGCTTCTCAGCATTGGCTATGGCATGGGGCAGATGCCTATATCTATAAAATATTAGTTTCTTGACCTTATCCTGATCCTTGGTGTGGAGGTAGAAGGGTAAGCAATATGCCTCTGTATCCCAGTAGGTAGTGCCACCGTATTTCTCACCAGTGAAGCCTTTGGGTCCAATGTTGAGACGTCCATCTTCACAGTTGTATGTCTGTAAAAGCTGGAAGATACAGAAGCGGATACCTTGCTGCAGTTCTGGATCACCGTCGAGCTGCACATCGTGTTTGCTCCACAGTTTGTCCCATGTATCGGCATGTGCGCTCATGAGCTCGGGGATCGTTGCGTCGGCTACTATCCGCGGCATTCGGAGTTCTTCTGAGAGCAATTCTGACTGCGTGTAGAAGAGAGGTGACTGTATGCGTACTTTCTTGTGCAGAGTAAACCGCTGTCCTGCTTTCACGGTGTCTAAGCTATAATTATGAATCACGGCTTTGTCACGTACGTCTATACTCCTTGGCGGTATGTTGTCCCCATCTGAGCTCAGCGAGTTGTCTGACGAGATACGCACAGTAAATCCCGTCTTGAGTGTCTGAGCTGCTAAGCAAGCTATCCGTTCATCACCGTGACTGAAGAGTGGTTCCCAGAATACATCGTCGTAGTTGGCATCCTCATTCTTGACGTCAAAGTCGAGGATAGACTCGATCTGTAGATCGGTCATATCATCATGGAATTCTATCGTATAATCTAGCAGGGCAATTTCCTTGTGCGTCTGGCTGATACAGCGCTTGCTGTAGATAGATAGCGTGCTTCCATCATCTAGCTTGAGAGTGCACTTACGAGAGAGAACTCCACGCTTCATATCAAGCTCACGGAAGAAACTGAGGATCTCACACTTGTGTAGATCTATGATTTGCTGATTCACTTGGACTTTGACACTGGCCCAATTGGCAGCATTAAGTACCTTGGCAAAGTACTCTGGATAGCCATTTTTCCACCATCCCACCTTGGTCTTATCAGGATAGTAGATGCCAGCGATATAGTTGCCTATCAGTGAGTCACCTGAATATTCTTCTTCGAGATATCCTCTCTGCCCAAATCGGCCATTGCCAAGACTAAATGTAGCCTCACTGATGCGATTGTACTCAGGATGAAACTCATCCTCTATGAGTCTCCATGGATCTATCTTGAGGTACTGCTTCATGAGTATAGTTGCTTGATAAACTGCGCGAGTTCCGCTGTATCTGAGACAAGCTTGTCAGCATGTCCCAAGTGCTCCTTGGCTCCTATGCCTATGGATAGCATATCTACACTATTAGCAGCGGTAACACCACTAGCACTGTCTTCTATCACGACACAGTCAGTAGCTTGCACACCGAGTCTCTCCGCAGCTATGAGGAACACCTGTGGGTCTGGTTTACTTCTCTGTATATCAGTGCCATCGCTGATGACTTCCATCCACCTGTCAAGTGATGTAAGTTGAGCGATGTAGCGAGCATTTTTACTTGATGATCCTATGGCCAGTCGCTTTCCTTTCTCTTTGAGAATGGTGAGTACTTCTGCGATGCCCGGAAGCAGAGAGTCTGCATTCATCGACTTGATCGAGTCGAGATAAATATCGTTTTTCTCTACAAGTAGAGCAGTCTTCTCGTGAGTAGTGAGTTCTATATCTGGCTTGAGACTCAGGATGTAGTCAAGAGATTCCGCGCGCGAAATTCCTTTCAGGTTCTCATTAAGCTCCGGAGTAAAATCTATTCCAAGTCGCTCGGCGATACCGCACCAGGACTCATAGTGATAGGTGGCAGAGTCCACGAGGACGCCATCCATGTCAAATACGTAGGCAGATCGATCTTTGTAGTTTTTCATCTGAGTGAGGTTCGTGTAAAAATAACACTTTGTCAATTCTCAGATGACCGCCTCTCGGTAAGGTGCGCTTAACCGTAGAGCTCCTGCCATCTGACGACACCGCCGATGACGTTTCTTACATTCTTGAAGCCGCACTGGACGAGAAAGTCTTTAGCTTGTCCACTACGAGCACCGCTACGACAGTGGATGATGATTTCTTCGTCCTGTTGCGTCAGCAGCTCTTCCATATGATCAGGAAGGTTGCCTAGCGGAATCAGATCGGCCCCTAGATTAAATTCGTCATACTCGTGCTGTTCTCTCACATCGATGAAGAGGAAGTCTCGCTCGCCTTCCAGCTTTTCTTTCAATTCAGGAATTTCTATATCTTTCATTTCTCTATTTAGCTTATTGGCATTGAGGCGGAATCACTCCGGTGAGTACGAGATTTATTGTATCACCCTGCTTCATATCGCCACCCTCGATATAGCTAGGAGACTGTGAGCTCACGTAGGACTGAGTCAGATCGTTTACTGTCCCGTCGGTACTGCGCTCTCCCAGTGTAAGTAGATTATTGTCGAGAAGAAACTTGGCTTCTTCATAGCTCAGACAAACCAAGTTAGGAATTGGGAAGTAGCCTCCACTTTTTTTGCTGAGGACAAATTGGAGTGTACCGCCTTTTGGTATTTCAAACTCATCCTCACGGCCTTGGTTATTGACAATCGTCTTACCCTTGTACTTCACTTCCATGATCATATCTGGTAGACCAGAGTCATATATGTAATCTACCGTTTCAGACTTAATTTCATAGGCTTTAAGCAGTTCGCGCTCTTTTATGGAATACTTTTCTCCGTAGAGACGAGGTAGATCGGCGACCTTGAGGAGATCTGCATTACTCTTAGTGACAACCGCATAGATTTTGCGATTTCGCTTGACTTGCGAGCCAGGCTTTGGATTTTGATCTTGTATGATACCACCCGCTTTACCTACAATGAAGACGCTATCAGTGATGACGATTTCAAAGTCTCTTTCGTCAGCATCTTGTCGCGATTGAGTTAGCGGCTTGTCTATGTAATCAGGTAGTGTCAGCTTCTCTCCATGGTGGGTATAGCTCCGCAGCCACATAAATGCGAGCACGAGTATGATCAGTGTGGCGATTCCGATAAGGAAGATATGCTTGATCAATTGCTTCATGATGTGGTGCTGAGTGAGTGCGATCTGTGCATGCCATGCTGTATGATCCGATCGATAAATCCTAGTGGTGACAGATCCTCTAGTGCTGCCTGATGGAAGATGCATGTGGCTGGCGTCATGCCAGGAAGACTATTAATTTCTATGATGACTGTTTCTATCTTTTCTGGTTGATTGTAGACTCTGACAAAGGCATCTATCCGTGCATATCCTTGGACATTCATCGTCTCCGCTGCTCGTAAGATTGCTGACTTCACTGCCGTGCAAATGCGTCCGTACTCCACACTCTCCGTACCGAAACGCGCTGGAGTGAGATTTTGTCCCTCACCTGCGAGAAACTTTTCCTCTAGACTCAAGATTGATCCTCCAGATAGAGCTTCTGAAGGCGTCAAGGCAATCATACTGCCATCAGATTGTGCGAGCACTCCTACGGTCACCTCCATAAATTGATCAGCACCATCAGCGGTGATCAAGGACTCTATAAGTACTTGGCCCTTTTGAGGAAACTCTTCATTGAGTTCCAGATGAAGGATATCTCGTCGCGCTTCATGATCTGGATGACTCGTCGGTATAGCACCAAACATGATATCGAGGTAGGCTGCTAGAGCTTGTCGGTCAGTAATCTTCAGCACTGCGCTACTACATCCATCATCTACAGGCTTGAGTATCATAGGGTACTTCATGCCTTGCTCTATGCTCTGCAGCGCAGACTCAGAATCCTCAAGATAGTCTGCTCTCTTGTAGAGTATCTGCTGCGTTACAGGAAATCCTGCTTGGCCAAGCTGCTGCAAGGTGCGATACTTGTCTATGGTCGCAGCTGATGACTCTGCGTCCGAGCCATTATACGCTATGGCATAGTTCTCGAGATCTTGCTGGATCTTGCCGTCTTCTCCCGGTCGCCCATGTAAGGCAATGAAAGCAAAGTCTACCTGGGCCTTTAATTCCTCCAAGCTCATCTGCACGGGGTGATCCACTGTGCCTATACCAATGTAGTCTTGGAGCACGCTGGCAGAAGTTTCTCTGAGTCGTGCTGTGATCGGGTGATGTGCACTACGATCGAGGCTAGCAGCTATATCATCAGCATTGTCCTTAAGAAGTAGATTTATCGGGAGCTGATGCAAAGTATATTGAGATTCATCACCAGTGAGAAATATAGGAATAGCGCGATAGGTGTCACTGCTGTTGAGCTTCTCGTATATGTTCCGTCCAGACTCTACAGATATATGCCTCTCCGTACTGTATCCGCCAAATATGACTGCTACTCGCGTACGATCATCGGGCTGTTGACTTTTGCGCGAAAGCGCGCTCCTCATCACTTCTAGCATACCTTGCAGACGCATATCCGCTGGTCTAGTACGTGATCGTGCGAGCAGAGATATATGGATGATGTAGGAGATAAATTCACTAGGGCCAAGTCCGATCTCAGCTGCTTGATGAAAGAAAAATGAGCTCGGCAGCATCCCTGAGGTCGTATTGGGATCATTCAGATATATCTGACCATCCGCTTGGATAAATCCATCAATCCGCGCATACACCTCAAAACCGAAGAAATCGTACAGTTCTCTACAAGCAGCTTGAATGGACTCGATCTCTGCGACGCTCATATCTATAGGCGTGCGTTTACGCGCAAAGCCAGGAAGATACTTGGACTTGTAGTCGTAGAGAGCTTCTGATTTTACAATCTCCGTTGGAGGTAAGCTCATGGGTTCGCCTTCTGGAGTATCGATAACGATACATGAGAATTCCCGTCCTGTGATGAACTCCTCCAATAGTACGGTATGCTCGTCATTACTACTCGTGATGACGATTTCTGCTTCTCCAGTAGATCTGAGATAAACTAGTAGCTCAGCGGGGTGATCTATCCGCTGACCTTGTATCCACACTGGCATACCTATTCCCTCACGTATATCCGCTATCGTCTGTACATAGGATTGCTGCTCTGACTCGCTCAGTAGTTCCCAGTCTTGCAGTGCAAGGCGCTGTCTGAAAAATGCGTGCTCACATGCGTGCTGAAGCTCAGCAGCGCTACTCTCTGCATCCAATATCGATACACCTAAGGACGATCCCTGAGAAGCAGGCCTAACCACAAGCGGAAAGCCCACCTCGGTCAACAGCCTATCTCGATAGCTGGACCAATCGATACTGTCAAGCTCTGCACGATCGAGCATAGACACGCGTGGGCAAGCATGACCTGCCGCCCGCATCACTAGTTTTTGATATTTCTTGTCTATACCTATCGCGGATGATCTTATTCCTGCACCACTATAGGGTATATCTAAGCTCTCTAGCAGACCCTGTAATTGTCCGTCTTCACCCCAGCTACCATGCAGGCACAGAAACGCGAAGTCAATATGATCAGTCAAGTCGCCCCAGGCGATAGGATTGCCTATGGAGCCCCTCATGGCGCTGTGATCGGTCTCTATGGGTAGTGACTCCTCATATATCTGAAAGTCTACCTCATGCTTTGGCTGGAAATCGACGGGCGGATAGAAATCCCTTATACTGCCCTTGTAGATATACGGCCAGTCGACTAGTACAAGTTGCTTCTGAGCGTCTACAAATAGTGGTACTGGATCATACATCGTCTTATCCAGATTATCATATACGGTACGGCCTCCAGCAAAGGAAATCTCGCGTTCGCGTGATGGACCGCCCATAAGTATGCCTACGCGAAGTTTCATGAAGGATGGGGATGTGTGGTATTGATCATCTTTGTGCAAAGATCATATGTATGATTCATATCATGCGTATAGACATGCATCCTCATGAAACGCAGCATCCACAAGGAGATATTTCAACTGACGCTGCCCAATATAATCAGTAATATATCCGTGCCGCTTATAGGTTCGGTGGACACTATACTGATGGGGCATATATCTACAGTCCATCTGGGCGCTGTGGGACTTGGCAGCATGATTTTTAGCTTCCTGTATTGGAACATGGGCTTTTTGCGAATGAGCACCACTGGTCTCACCGCTCAGGCTTATGGTAGAGAAGATTCTCGAGAGCAATATCGTGTACTGATCAGAGCTATTCTCGTAGCGCTGGTAGTAGGCTTGATCTTAATCCTGCTTAGGATACCGCTGGCTAGTGCTGGGCTAGCTGTATTCTCGGTAGAAGAAGCACAGCGAGAACTTGTGCGCGGCTATGTCCAGATCAGAATGATCGCTGCACCGGCGTCGCTAGCTCTCATGGTGCTTCTCGGATGGTACCTCGGCATGCAGAATGCTAAACTTCCCTTACTCATCACAGTCATCATTAATCTCAGTAACATCGGCATCAGCTACCTACTGGTAGTCACGTATGGTTACGATATGGCTGGTGTGGCGTGGGGTACAGTCATCGCCCAATACATAGGAGCTTCACTGGCGATCGCACTATGGTTATGGAAGTATAGAGAAGTGGCAGGTGAGAGAGTAGCTGTCATCATCACTGAGCTCGAAGAATACGGCAAATTCTTCAGAGTCAACAGCGATATCATTATACGAACCATGGTGCTGACCTTGGTCTTTGGATTCATGTATAGAGAATCCTCCCGCCTGGGAGTTGAGTTGCTGGCAGTTCACATGGTTCTCTTTCAATTTCTCAATTGGATGAGTTATATCATAGATGGACTTGCCTATGCGGCAGAGAGTCTAGTGGGTAAGTACTTTGGAGCGGAGAGCATTCCAGGTGTGAGGCGAGCAGTCAGGTGGACTATGATCTGGTCTCTGGTAGGTGCAAGCCTGATTTCCCTTGTTTATGCCATGTTCTATGAGGATCTGTTCTGGCTCTTTACAGATGATCGATCTCTCACTGTAGAGATGCATAGGTACTACCTATGGGTAGTCATCTTGCCTTTGGCTGGATTTGCCAGCTATGTCTGGGACGGCATATTTATCGGCTTAGTGGCAAGTAAGGCTATGAGGATATGCATGCTACTTGCCGGAGTGGTCTTTGTGTTGAGCTATGTGAGTCTGCGACAAGTGGCGCCTGCCCACTCACTCTGGGCCGCCTTCACGTTATTTCTCATTGCCAGAGCCGCAGCCCAAGCTATTTATTATCAGAGGAAGCAACTGTACAGGAGTCACTAGTACATAAAAGAAGCCACTCCAGCAGTGTGCTGAAGTGGCTCAATTAATTCTGAAAATGATCTGCTTAGTGCTGGATCACTATTTTCTCAATTTGTATGGATGTCTCTGTACGCGCAATGACGAGATACATGCCTGATGGAGCTTGTGTAAGGTCAAGAGTCTGCGCGTCGCGCACATCGATGTAGTTGGCAATTTCTAAGCCGGTCACATCGGTGATGCTGATGTCGAGAGATTCTTGATTATCAGCGCGCGCTTGCAGCAATACGATTCCTGCACTTGGGTTTGGTGAGACGATCATCAAGTCATCAACTGAGCTAAGATCTCTGGTAGATATCAAGTTGTCCATAGAGATATTAAATGTCTCGCCTCCGATATAACCACCTTCACCATCCGTGATGACAAAGTCAAAAGAATCAAAGTCTCGACCACCTTCGAGGGACAGATACGTGATTGTACCATTATCAATATCTGCTTGTGTGAATGTGTCTCCGAGTCCTAGATCAGTTCCACCACGCTTTATACGACCGAAGCTCACATCATTAACGATTGTATAAGTGAGCTCCTCAGCACTGTTATTGGCATCTTCTACAGCGAGCAGATCAGAGAGGATATCCTCTTGAGATCGTGCCTGTAAGAAGAGAGTATCATTAACAATAAGACTTGGACCCTGCAGGCTTATGCTTGCACAGAGCTCAAGGCTCCATTCATTGAGTCGTCCTCCTGATCCGGAGTTATTATCTTCTACTCTGAGAGTCCAGAGTCCCATAGCGTCTTCTCCAAGGAAGGATGCTAGAGGTTCTTTTGGCGGATAGAGCCTGCCAGAAGTCATGTCACAAGCAAATGATTCACCTGATTCATCATCATAGCCAAGATTCATATTGCTGCGATTACCACAGATCTGATCGAATAAAATGACCTCTGTCCCTGCTGGAGAAATTGCAGTGACTTTGATATCGCTGATAAATTCGTGGAGCATATCGATATTAGCAATATTGATATCATTCACTGGGCTATTAGTCGATACAGCAATACGTGATTCTATACTAGGACGACCACTGGCAGAAATATTAATCGGTCCATCATCACTCTTGAACTGAGCACAACTAAGCGATACGGTATGGAAGGAATAAGCCGCAGTTGGGCCGCCTGTAAGGCAACGATTTTCACCAAGGACTCTCCAGAAATACAGAGTGTTTTCTTCTAGATTATCTGACGGTGTATAAGAGGTCTCAGTAATTCCACTTTCAGTCCTGACGATGTCTCCTGTGCCAAACAGAGGAGAGGTGGCTATTTGTACTGTGTAGCTGACCGCAAATGGCGATGGGTTCCAAGTGAAAGTAGGAAGTATAGACTGACCTGCTGTACCATCTACCGGTTCTGAAAGTGCTATATCACTGAAGTCCGTGTTTACAGTGTTTACAGTCACAACTCGGGTAATAGTGTCAGCTCCATCAGCCGTAGCTCTAATCGTCAGGCTAAGGTCACCTTCTAGTTCGTATTCAGTAAAGTCAAGGCTCAGCTGAGCGGTTTCTCCAGCCGCTACAGGATTAGTAATCCATATGGCTGATACATCGGCAGGCAGGCCATCTATAACCTCTAGGGTTATATCAGCGTCAAAGCCTAGAAGACCTGTCGTCTCAAAGTTGAAACTTGCATCACCAGGCAAGCATACATCTTCACGCAATGCGAGAGGAGCTATATCAAAGCTGGCATCACTAGGCTCTACTGCAGACACTACGTCTGTGACATTGTAGAAGATGTTATCTGCAGCCTCGACCATGATTCGAGCACTCGTATTAGCACCTTCTGGTATCTTGACATAAGCGGATCCAGTATTGAGCACATCAGCTTTCAGAGTTTCATTAAAATTGCGAGCGTCGCTTGCCCATATGATATTGACGATCTGACAATTTACGAGCCTGTTATCTGTGTTAGCCACATTCCATTCTACTAAGTAGAATCCTCCAGCTGTAAGGTCTTCTGACGCTACAGGAGCAGTGACTTCAAATGGTCCAGCTGAGGTAGTAGACTTGAAATCGATCTCTGTATAGTCGACCAGAGGAACTTCAGGATTATTATCTCGTACGGTAAGCCTCATCGTGATATCTCGTGATGATGTAGGAAGCGTCTCGTTGAGATCTGTGACTCCCGTGAGGACTGTATTGAGATCTGGGAAGTATCGAGTTGGGTCTTCCTGAGGCGGTATAGATCTGAAGAGAGGTGCGTTACCTACAGGAGCACCTAGTTGAGATAAAGGTCCTAGATTGTATTGCTCCCACGTATATGTCACAGGATCATTTTCGTCATCAGAGTGATCACCAGTCAACTTGAATGGCGTACTGATCGGGATGAAGAAATCATCTGTATAGTTGGCTATTGCCACTGGAGATGTATTGTCATGCATTTGATTAGTTCCGCACGAGTTTCCCTCTCCTTCTCTCATGAATGTGATAGCTCGCTGGATGGAATTTGTGTGGTAGTAAGCATCTGACATGCTCTGTATATAGCGATTCTCGCAGTTACTAGCACCTGCATAGCTCATTATCGTAGATCCACTACCCGGTTCATATGCGGTGCTACTTGTTTCATTTTCTCCCTCACACCAGTTAAATGTATGAGTTGCTGTCAGCTGATGACCCATCTCATGGGCAACGATATGGAAGAATCCCACACCGCGATAACTCCCAAATGTGCTTGAACTCGCCGCTCCTTTGTTATTGCGACATACACTTCCTAGGCTAGCTAGTCCACCAGCATTTGTTCCAAACACATGACCGATATCATAAGCATTGGCACCGATCGCTTGGTTAAGTGTAGCTGTCCCCTTTGATAGCAGGTCGGCTGGGTCGCCATTAGCGTAAGGATCATCATCACCATCAAGAAATAGCGCATCATCTAGATTATCTACGAGCACCAGACGCATCGTCAGATCACGCTCCATGATACCATTGAGTTGATTGACTACTGTCATGAGAGCGCTTTTGGTGCCTGCCACCGTGCCACCTCCTTTAAATGTAGACCATTCACCTGTCGTCGACACCGCCAAGCGATAGATGCGTAGTGGATAGCTCGGAAGTAACTGCTGGTGGCTTTGGACATGATCATGTCCTTCCATGTAGGCCGCTGTAGTAGCGGCGTCCAGCTCGCATTTCAAAGCATTAGCAGGATCGCTATCTCCCCATAGATCACTGCCGTAGTAGCTGACATAGTAGTCATCATTTTTATCGTAGTATCGCTCGATGTAGACATCTCCATCCTCGGACATGATGTAGGCGTTGAAACCCATGTAGCCATAGTCAAATCTGATTTCATCTCTCGTGCTCAAGCTGACTCCCTTGTAAGCTTGCAAGCGTGGTAGGGTACGCAAAGCTTGAGCATCAATAGCGTCGTAGGCTACGTAGCTGAAGTCTTGCAGAGATCCATCAGGCATAGGCACTGATATGATCGCTCTACTTGGATTTCCTCCGACTTCACTTTCGTGCGGAGCATCTGCAAGGCTCTTGAGTAATTCTTTACCTGCCAGGCTGATAGTCAGGTAGTTAGCAGGTTTCAATCGGCTATTATCATCGATCGAGTTAGCAGCAGGTTCTGGGACTTTCGTCCAAATGTCAGCTTGTGCATGTAGCCCGACGCTGATGCAAAGTACCGTAGCTATAGTTGCGAATCTTAAAAGCATGTGTCTATTTTAGATATATTGACAATAGATAATAGAGGGTCAGTAAAGATAACCGTACATCGTCAGAAAAGATGTGATTCACCCTTCAAACCGTCGTCAGCTGTACACCCATGAGATCAGTGATGTCTGTATGGACTGGACCTTTAGTGCATGGATCGCCTGATAGCGCTATATTTGAAAGCTTATTCTTGTGAGACTTCGATCCTTCATATATATTCTCTGTCCACTCTTCAGTTGGCTATCAGTAAGTGCACAGCAATTTACTGATAGAGCAGCTGTACTAGGCATAGATGTCCTGCATAGTGCTGTCGGCATAGACGATGACGAATGGGGCACTGGTGCCGCGTGGATAGATTATGATCAAGACGGTGACTTGGATCTCTACGTGAGCAATAGGTCGAGCAATAACCAATTCTTTGAAAACCTCACGTCACAGGGATCAATAGCGTTTCAAGACATCACTTATACACTTGGTCTGGAGTGCTCTCTAGGTGGTCCTATCTCCTGTGACGGAGCAGGTATCAGTGTAGCTGATTTTGATAATAATGGTTATCCAGATATCTACCTAGCCACAGCTCAGATGGATGTTTTTTATAAAAATGAAGGTGGAGTATTCACTGACGTGACAGCTGCTGTGCTAGGTGCAGGAACAAGCCACATCTCAGGTTACAATCGAGGTACAAGTGTCAGCTGGATAGATTTTGATAATGATGGCTACCTAGATTTATACCTTTCACATCACAAGATCGCAGAATACTATGAAGCTGGAGCTCCTGGTCCTGCAGATGCTCGCGACTATCTATTGCACAATCATCAGGGCGAGTATTTCGAAGATGCAAGTTTCCTGATCGACATGTTTGGTGTGAGAGGGGCTAGCTCGTTCATCGGTGGCTGGACGGATTACGATGACGATGGGGATTTTGATCTGATAGTTACTAACGATTGCCTAGAAGGCGTATGGCCTACCGGGACCATCGTCTATCAGAATCTAGGTCCTAGCGGAAGCGACTGGACTACTTGGCAATTTGATACTGTGCAAGTGGACTTAGGAGTAGGCACCTGTGATAATGCCATGGGAATCGCCATCGGTGATATCAATCGCGACGGGAATATGGATGTAGCATGGAGCAACATAGGCAGACTGCGTCTCTGGAGGAATGATGATGGCACCTACACAGACATCGGTACATCTGCAGGAGTAGATCATCAAGATGATGGACACTACAGCTGGGGACTCAATCTTGCAGATATGGATAATGATGGCTGGAAGGACTTACTCTTAACTTCTGGTTATCTCAATGATGATCCTACTCCGGGTGAGCAAGACTTAGCCCACCCCAACTATTATTTCCGAAATCTCGGTGCTTCTGTCAGCGGAGAACAGTTCTCAGACTATTCAGAACTACACAATTATAGCGATACGACCAGAGGAAGGACGAGTGTAACGGCAGATTATGATAATGATGGTGATCTAGACGTCTATGTAGTTAACTATGATTCTAGAGCGCAATTCAAGCAAAACAATCTTTCATCTTCACAGCACTACGTAAAAATAAGTCTGGAAGGCGTGATCAGTAATCGTGATGGAATAGGCAGTAAGGTCACTGTGGTATCAGCTAGTGGGACGCAATATGCTGAGCATAGATCTGGAGAGTCACTAGGTGGTGGAAATAGCCCATATCTGCATTTTGGTCTAGGTAGTGATGATGAGGTAAGCACCATTACCGTCACATGGCCATCAGGTATCATCCAGTCACTAGGCACTATTCCCTCTGATACTCTGATTACCATACTTGAGGATATAGGACTACCCTCATCAAGGATGACACTTCACGGAGATCTAGATGGCTCACATGTGAGCTTGGTCTGGACCAGTGAACTCTATGAAGTGGAGAGAGCCTATCTGGTAGAGACTACAGAGACAGGGCGGATTATAGATAGCATCACCCACATAGACGATCCTTCAGGCACCTTTGATGTAGGTCATAAATCTCAGGGAATCTATTATTACCAGATTAGAGGAGCTACTACTTTCTCTAATATAGTAAAATTGAGGATTGATGCGACGGGTACATTTGACTTCAGCGTTTCAGCAAGTATGGATGGCAAGTTGGCTGTAGTTATGCCACAGCCAGAAGCTGGTAGAATAGTGCTCGCAGATATTCAAGGACGCGTAATTTTGGATGAGCCTTTGACGCAGCATGAGCTTAATCGTATCGATCAGCCTGTCTTCCCAGGCTACTATATTGTGACTATTATGATTCCACAAGGTAGTTATTCACGTAAGGTATTTGTCCATTAAATAAAGAACTAAAAAGATAAAGTTGAATAATCCATTGGCCATATTGAATGATGGTGGTGTCCGTCACTCATATTGCTCCTCAGCGATGGTTTTTTTTATTTCGTTTCTGAGTCTAGCCATGATGACAAGCACTTCGCTGTTGGCTCAGTCCTTCTCTGATGAAGCTCCAATGCTTGGTCTCGCTATGGAACATACTGTAGGCGCTATAGATGACGGCGAGTGGGGTACTGGAGCCGCTTGGCTTGACTACGATGATGATGGGGATTTAGACTTATACGTGAGTAATCGGTCAGGCCTCAACAAATTTTACGAAAGTCAAATCGCCCAAGGATCAGATATCTTTTTTGATCGTACAGGAATTCTCAATATGGGGTGTATATCAATCCCAGGTACTAGTATTACTTGCGACGGTGCGGGGATGAGCGTAGCTGATTACAATAATGATGGATATCCAGATATCTATCTGTCTACGGCTCAGCTTGATGTATTTTATGAAAATACAGGCGGAGCCTTCAGTGATGTGACTGCCACCGTGCTTGGCGCTGGCTCAAGTCAGCTCACTGGTTATAATAGAGGTACGAGCGTTACATGGCTTGATTTTGATAATGACGGTTATCTAGACTTATATATATCTAATCATATTCCAGCACTGTACTATGAGGGCACTGACCCTGGACCACTGGATACCAACGATTATTTACTTCATAATAATAATGGAATCAGCTTTGAAGATGCGAGCTTCTTACTCGATGATTACGGAGTAAGGTGGGGATCATCATTTATAGGCGGTTGGACCGACTATGATAATGACGGTGATTTTGATCTCGTAGTTACTAATGATTGCACCGGTATATGGCCGATCAGCACCATCGTCTATGAAAATCTGGGGCCATCTACACCAGGTGATTGGACGAGCTGGCAGTTTGATACCGTTCAAGTTGACGTAGGATTAGCTAAATGTGATAACTCTATGGGTATTGCCATAGGTGACATAAATCATGACTCCTACATGGAAGTGGCTTGGTCAGATATTGGTCCTATGCAACTCTGGAAAAATAACGGTGGATCATTTACAGATATAAGCGCATCCTCTGGAGTCAATGGACAGGAGGATCAACACTACAGCTGGGGAATTAACCTTGCGGACTTTGATAATGACACATGGTTAGATTTGATTCTAGTATCGGGTTATCTAAGTGAAGAAATGGCAGGTCAGATGCAAGAGTTGGATCAACCCAATTACTATTTTCATAATGACGGATCAGCTAGCGGGGGAGAGACATTTACAGATATGTCTACAAGTGAAAACTTTAGTGACAATAACCGTGCGCGCACAAGCGTAGTTGCTGACTATGATCTCGATGGAGATCTCGATGTGTTTATCGTAAACTATGACGCGTCGTGTCAATTAAAAAAGAATAATTATAGTGGTGATAATCATTATCTCATCATCGACCTCGAAGGAGTCATCAGTAATAGAGATGGCATAGGAAGTAAGATAAGGATAGAGCATGATGGTGTCACACAGTATGCAGAGTCTCGATCTGGCAGTTCACTAGGCGGGGGTGATAGTCCATATATCCATTTTGGCTTGGGGTCATCGGCTATGATTGACCTGATCGAGGTGACATGGCCTTCAGGAATCATACAGACTGTACAGGACATTCCGAGCGATACGCTTATTGATATATTGGAAGATCAATTACTACCTAGTAAGAGGCTGGAACTAAGCTCGCTACAGGTCGGAAGGTCAATCGAGCTGTCATGGGTGCTTGATGATGTCTCTGCCACTGATATGGTACTACGCAAAACCGGCAGAAACGGTGTGGTAGTAGATTCCGTTATTATTGAAGCTGTGCAGGGAAAAACATCCTATCAATATGTGGATAAAGAGCCGAGACAGGGGCTCAACTATTATCAAGTACTGGCTGGAGATTATTACTCTAATATCGTCAAAGAAAAAATAGACTATAAGCCATTATTCTCTCTTTTCCCGACGATAAGCAGTGGTCCGATTCAGTTGCAGATAGGGGCCGATGATGCAGAGTCCATAGAGATTTACTCTACTTCAGGAGCACTTGTCTTTTCTCGCCAGATTGATTCTGGTGAAAGCTCCATTAACATCGATCTTGGATATGTACCTGTAGGACTCTACATGTGCGTGCTGTCAAGTAAGACAGGTGTGTCTGTTGGGAAAGTTGTGATAGCTAGGTGATGAGCGCCCATAGGGTTATACCCATTTGGTGCATTAGGATTTTCGGTAAATGCTTTTCAGCGATGTAACTGACGATCAATCAGGACTATAGGCGATTTATCATGAGTGACATTGGCGTAAGTATTTGATACGGGTGGATCTCGCCCATTTGTCTTGAAGTGAGTGGTGTGATATGACCATTATGTCATGCTTCTACTGCGAGTCACATCTGCTTCAAGATCAGGCGCCTACCAGAGGTAGGCAGACTTATCCTGCTCGCCTTACGAAGTGAAGACGAGCCTCTAAGCCGTTCATCGAGCGGCTGGCCATTGAGCGGCAGCCGAGATGAGCCGAGATGCACATAGCCAGCTATGCCTCGTCAAAGAAGCACCATATCTTATCGCACCTGGGGCTCTCGCTACGAAATCTACTGCACGAAATGAGTTAATCCCATTTCGTGCATTAGGATTTTATGTAAATGTTTTTCAACGATGTAACTTACTCTCAGTCAGGGCGATAGGCGATATGTCAAGAGTGTCGTTGGCGGAAGTATTTGTTACGGGTGGATCTCGCCCATTTGTCATGAAGTGAGTTGAGTAAAATAACCATTGTGGTTTGCTTCTACTCCGAGCCACATCTGCTTCAAGATCAGGCACCTACCGGAGGTAGGCAAGCTTATCCTCCTGAAAAGTTCATCGAGCGATAGCCGAGATGCACATAGCTCGCAATGCCTCGTCAGAGAAGCACCTCATCTTATCGCACCTGCGGCTCTCGCTACGAAGCCTAATGCACGAATTGGGTTAATCCCAAGAGTCCCGCTCCTCATCATTTGGGTGAAAACCAAATCGGCTTGTAATCTCGTATACCTCCGTGACAGTACTTTTCCATCATGGTCAGTAAGCTGCTATAGGGCTTGCGCGAAGTTGTCTTACGTGGGCAACTCCATGATAATATATCAGTATGATAGTGACACTTGTCATTATACTGCGTCTATATAAGTGCTAGGCTGCATGATTTTGTATGGCCAGTGTATATTTGTAGTCCCATAACTATCAATCTACGTGAACATGAAAAGAGCACTACTATCTGGCGCTATAGTCTTCTGTGTGAGCCTCTTATGCGCTCAAGAGTACAGAAGTCTGGATGGCTACGGTAACAATTTTGCCAATCCTCTCTGGGGTGCTGCAGGTGCTGAGATGCCTCGATTTGCACCTGCAGACTACAGTGACGGTGTCAGCGCACCCACAGGCATCAATCGACCCAATCCTAGGGATATTTCCAATCATATTTTTGATCAGAAAGAGCTCAAGTTTGACCTTGTAGGGCTAAGCGACTATGTATGGGTCTTTGGTCAATTTATAGATCATGATTTTGCCCTAGTGTTTGATGATCATGAGGAGTCTGCCGTAGTGCGGGTGCCGATGGGAGATGAGCACTTTGATCCAGAATCCCTAGGAATGGCGATCATTCCCATGTTTAGATCTCAGGGTAGCCCTGGTACAGGTATATCCCGCCAGAGTCCAAGAGAGCATGGTAATGCGATCTCAGCATTTATCGATGCAAGTGGTGTGTATGGCTCAGACGAGGCTCGTGCGACCTGGCTCAGGACTTTTCTTGATGGCAAGCTCAAGGTCAGTGAAGGGAACATGCTACCATGGAATACTACGACAGGCGAGTATGACGCACCTGTAGATCCCACAGCGCCGCTGATGGCGGATGACACCAGAGCTAATGAGAAACTGTATGTCGCTGGCGACATCAGAGCCAATGAGAATGTACTACTCACGAGTATGCATGCACTCATGGTCCGAGAGCACAATCGCATATGTGATCTAAAAAAAATCGAGCATCCTGAGTACTCGGATGAGGAACTCTATCAAGAAGCGCGCAGGTGGGTAGCGGCCTATCTGCAATCAGTCGTGTATAATGAGTGGCTGCCAACCATGGGCATCAATCTGCCTGCTTATGAGGCTTATGATCCTTTTGTACGGCCTGACATGTTCAATGAGTTTTCTGGCGCGGCTTTCCGTCTCGGACATACGATGATCAATAGCGAAATACCGCGTTTAGGGGCTGATGGCTTGTCAATTGATGCAGGGCCTATCAGCCTTAAGGAAGCATTTTTTGCTCCGCAGCAGATCCTTGAGCTGGGTTCGCTTGATCCCATGCTACGCGGTATGTCTGTCCAGATACAGCAGGATATGGATGACAAGCTGATTGATGATTTGAGGAATTTTCTCTTTGGTCTTCCAGGATTTGGTGGACTTGATCTAGCAAGTATCAATATCCAGCGTGGTAGAGAGAGAGGCCTGGTCGATTTTAATAATATGCGTATTGCTCTTGGCTTTGCCCCGTATAGTAGCTTTGATCAGATCCACTCAGATCCGGCTGTTTATGCTGGTTTGGAGCACATGTACGGAAATGTTAATGACATTGATCTATGGGTAGGACTTCTCGCTGAAGAGCACATTCCAGGCACTATGCTGGGCGAGACAATTACTGAGATCATCAGTCGTCAGTTTACAGTCCTGAGGGATGGTGACAGATTCTACTATCTCAATGATGAGGCTTTTTCACAGGAAGAGCAAGACCAGATATCATCGACCAAGTTGTCAGATATCATCAAGAGAAACTCTGACGTTGAGAAGCTTCCTTCCAATGTATTTAAAGCAAGAGAATTCAGAGATATAGATTTTGAGCGAGTAGAATTGCAGGAAGTCGATATGGATGTGGTAGCATTTCCTAATCCGACGGTGGACATCTTGGCATTTTCTACTTATTCTACCTCAGAGTCAGATCTCGAGATCATCATCTACAATCCACTTGGTGAGATAGTATACAGCGATCAATCACTCTTGCGTGTCGGGGCTAATAATTTCACTATTGATGCTTTTGATGGCTATCCTGCAGGAGCTTACTTGCTAGTCCTTCGACGCGACGCTCATAGTACTTCACGTACGATCATCAAGAAGTAGTCGCGTAAGTGAAGCGAAGAGACTTTATAGTATGTAGTCCCGTCATTGTATCAGCGATACCGCTGCTAAGTCAATCCATCGCTACACCTACTGATAAGGTGGCCCATGTCATCTGTACGTGGAATAATCCTCGGGCGGCAGAGGCGGCGATGACCATGTACGAGCAAGGTGGTAGCGCCCTAGATATGGTAGAAGCCGGCGCTAAAGTACCAGAATCGGATGCAAGAGATATGTCTGTGGGCTACGGTGGCTTACCTGATCAGTCAGGCAAGGTCTCACTCGATGCTTGCATCATGGATGATCAGATGAATTGCGGTGCTGTATGCTATGTCCAGGGATATGCTCATCCCATCAGTATCGCCAGAGCAGTCATGGAAGACACAGATCATGTGATGCTAGCGGGTGCTGGGGCTGAGGCTTTCGCCAAAAAGCACGCATTTGCGCGAAAGCGCCTACTTACTAAAGATGCCAAGAGAGCACTCAAGGATTGGAAAAAACATCAAGTATCAGGAAATAATCATGACACCATAGGTGTACTCGGCCTCGACAAATCTGGTAAAATTGCTGGTGCTTGCAGTACCTCAGGACGCGCCTATAAGTTGCCAGGCCGTGTGGGCGACTCACCTATCATAGGCGCTGGACTCTACGTAGACGGCGAAGTAGGCGCAGCTGCAGCTACAGGCATGGGCGAGCATATACAGACTGTGCTCGGCAGCTTTGTGGTGGTGGAGATGATGAGGCAAGGCAAAAGTCCAGATAGGGCATGCGCTATCGCAGTAGATCGAGTGATCCGCGCCTTTCCTCACCTAAAGGAGCAGGCAGCCTTTGTTGCCATGTCGCGAGAGGGCGAGTACGGAGCGCATGCTCGACTTCCAGGATTTAAAGTTTGTATAGCTAGTGAAGAAGGTATCAGCATATATGACGCAAACTATACGGAGGGATTATGATAATTATTCTAGATTTGAACAGAAAGAAATCGTAAGCATGACCAAGTTTTTTATCGCTGATGATCATCAACTATTCATAGACGGCCTCATATGCCTCGTGGAAGGAATGACTGGATACAGCTGCTGTGGATCATCTCTATCAGGCAATGAACTCATCAGGAAACTAGGTGGGGTGGTACCTGATCTCCTGCTTCTAGATCTCAATATGCCCGATGGTGACGGTATGAGCGTCATTCCTGATGTCAAGAAGATGTACCCTGAGATGAAGATCCTAGTGATTACTAGCTACAAGAATCAAGGATTGATGACTGATGCTTACAAGAAGGGAATCGATGGGATGTTCTTTAAGCAAGGCTCATCCGCGGAGTTGCGTGATGCCATCGCTGAGGTCATGACTGGTGAAGTGTATATGCCTCAAGGTCGATCGGTGTTCCCCAAAAAGAAGGTCGTAGTACCCACAGTAAATCCAAAGTTTGGAGATAAGTACATGTTGGTTAAGAGTTTGACCCCTAGAGAGTTAGAGGTGCTCAATTTGCTATCAGATGCTAAGGGCGTCAAGGATATTGCTGGAGAGCTCTACATCAGTCAAGAGACCGTAGCTGTGCATAAGAAAAATATCATGAAGAAGCTTCAGGTCAATAATGTTGCCGGTATGGTGAAATTTGCCATAGAGCAAGATCTCGGCTCAGATATCCTGTTCTAAGTACGTCAGACTTTCTTTTTCCTCAATCTTACGTCTAGCTTATATGCTAGAGCCAATTTTGGTATCGTAGATGTCATCTGGTAATTTTTTGCCTCTAGGTGGCCTAATGAGTAGTACGTATTATGTACTTTTACCATTAGATTTCTAGCTAAACTTGTTGAAAATCATAGGATTTATGAATTATAAAGGATTGTTATTTACTTTATCCTTTGTCCTTTGTCTCACCACTAGTCACGCTCAGCTACAGCTGAGTGCAGCTGGCGGATCGGGCAATCCTGGGACGAGCTTCCAGACTGATATTGTAGTCAGTGACTTTGATGACCTTATCAGTGCCCAGTGGACCATCGTATGGGATCCAACTGTGCTACGATTTGAAGAGACCAGCAATATCATTACTACACTTGCAGATTTCTCTGCGGGTCTCATAGGAGACTTTGCATCCAATACAGATGCAGGCCGTATCACGGTATCGTGGAATGAGCTATCCTTTACTCCAGCCAGCTTACCAGATAACAGCGTATTGTTCTCTCTAGAGTTTACAGCCATAGGAGCACCGTGCGATACTACCTCTATAGCATTTGCTGACACTCCGCTCAATATTGAAGTCATCGATGCCGATGAAGACGACATAGGAGCTATAGTCTCTAATGGTCCTTTCATGATACCAGGTACCGACTGTGAAACTACTGGTGGTGAAGATCTATCTTTTGAGATTGATCCTATCAATGCCACTGCAGGAGGTGAGGTCTGTGTACCTATAGTAGTGTCGGGATTTGAGTGCATCAATAGTATGCAGTTTTCTATCAACTTTGATGAAGATGTGCTAGAGTATAATCGACTAGGTGATGTCAATCTTGCAGGATTTGGATCGGGCAATCTAGGTACGCTCAATGCTGATGACGGTGTTCTTACAGTCGTCTGGACTGACGCCGGTGCTGATGGAGAGACCTTGCCAGATGGTACGACGCTATTTGAATTGTGTTTTAACGTCATAGGTGATCCAGGGTCCACAGGTACGATAACATTCGGTGGCGCGCCTCTCGGCATCGATATAGAAAATAAAGATGGCGAAGTAGTTCCTGCCACATTTGGTGATGGCGTGATTACGGTGGTGACTAGTTCGGGCATTGTCACTTTCAATGTGGCTAGCGGCACAGGCTGTATGGGTGATTTGATTACCATCCCTATGACAGTCGAAGGCTTTGACTGTATAGAAGCAGCGCAGTTCTCTCTAGCATACGATCCAGACGAATTAGAATTTGTAGAAATCCTCATTCCTGCCGATGGTCTTCCTGGACTCAACAGTGGTACATTTAATGGACCGCCAAGTCTACCAGAAGGACAACTGGCGATGGCGTGGACCATACCAGGTGTTGATTGTGAGTCACTAGATGATGACGCGATACTTTTTGAAATGGTCTTCCGTCTTATCGGTGCCGACGGCACTTCCAGCACAGTTAGCATAGGCGATGTACCTCTGGCCAAGGAAATCGGAAGCGATGGCGGTACTCTGCCGGCCAATTGTAATTCTGGAACTGTATCAATCGATTGCTCATCTGGTTGCACACTTGATATGTTAGAGAATATAGAGTGCGATGGAGATGATTTAGGTAGCATATTTATCAGTGTCAATGGTGGCTCCGGAAATTTTACATACTTGTGGAGTAACGGCAGCACTGATGAGGACCTTATTGGCGTGCCAGCAGGTATGTATAGTGTAGTTGTCACCGATACTGATAATGGCAGCACAAGCAATTGTGGCCCTTACGAGATTGTAGTAGAGTTCGGAATATCAGATGATACAGAAGTCACTGGAGTAGCATGTGGTACTACAGGAACTGGGGCTATTGATCTTGTAATCTGCGGAGTTGCAGATAATATAGAATGGACAAAAGACGGAGATTTTTTCAGCGTCCAAGAAGATCTGACAGCGCTTGATGAAGGCACTTATGTGGTCATCGTCACGAATGCTGCAGGAGTACAATTCACTCGTACGTATACCGTCGCCGAGAGTAGTGATATTACTTTAGACAATACTGTAATCGTCAATGAGACATCTGCAGGTAATGATGGTTCTATAGACATCACGGTCTCTGGTAGCTCAGCACCATTTACATTTTTATGGTCCAATGGTGCCACGACAGAAGATATTTCAAATTTACCAGCCGCTTGTTATAGCGTGACAATTACTGATGCTGATAGTTGCATGCTTGTATTTGGAGATATATGTGTCACAAGTAATGGTCTGCAAGTTGACGTAGATGTCTCTGGAAATGGAGAGTTTGCTATTAGTTGTGATGGCGAGGCAGATGGATCTATTTCACTCACGCCTCAAAATGGAGAAGCGCCCTACACTTATGAGTGGTCAAACCCTGCATTTAATGGCATGAGCAGCATCGATAGTCTGAGAGAAGGTGCTTATACCGTAACTGTGAGGGATGCTAATGGGCTCACATTTATGAGGACAATCATGATTATCGCTCCAGATGCTATTAATATAATTATAGAGCGTGAGTGTGCAAGTTCTGATACGGATGCAGATGGTGTGTTTATAGCAGCACCAGAAGGCGGTGTAGGTCCATATTCTTATATATGGAATAATGATCCTACAGAAAATACAAATCGATTAACTGGAATTACAGCCGGTGAGACAGCGAGTGTAGTAGTCACAGATGCTAATGGATGTGTAGAAGCACTAGGTAATGAGGATTTTCCAGCGATGTGTATCGATGGTGGAGAGTGCTTTACAGGCCGTGAGGTAATAACTCCTAATGGAGATAATCTGAACGATGAATTGCGCATCGCCTGCCTACCCAATAATAATAAACTTGAAATATTTAATAGAGTAGGAGAGCGCGTGTGGAGAGCTGATAATTACCGCAATGATTGGAGGGGAACAAGTCAAGATGATCAAGACTTAGAAGATGGAGTATACTACTGGGTGATGACAGTAATTACCGATGACAATAGAGAGGTTTTCTATAGAGGTCACGTGACGCTTTTAAGAAGATTAAATTAATCCAAGCGAGAAGAATTAATCATGAAGAATATTTTAGCTGTTTCTATACTACTGTTTTTGGGCCTTTCGGCAAAATGTCAAGATCGTGGTCTTTACACTCAGTATTACATGAATTGGGAGTTGGTTAATCCTGCTTTTACTGGAACTGACGGTGAGCATGAAATACTTTTCAACTACAGAAATAGATGGGCTGGATTTCCAGGCAACCCAAAAATGATCAGTGTGGCCTATGATGGTCTCATTACTGATCGAGTTGGACTTGGAGCACAGCTACATACTGAAAATATCGGTGCGTTGAATCGACTGAGACTTCAGCTTCAGTATGCATACCACTTTGGTAATGAGGATCTAGATATGTCTATAGGTCTTACAACAGAATATCATCAGTATAGTCTAGATAGCGATGTGCTGACGAGTGACTTTTATGATGCTGATGACCCGATCATCATGGCAGCAGCAGATAATGTGAGCTTTTTTGATATGACTTTGGGTGTACATGGTACTTACAGAGACGATCTCTCTTTTGGAGTAGCTCTACCAAGTCTTATCAGGACACGCATCAGCGATATAGCGATAGAAGACTTTGACGATACGCTAGAAGAGTCACCTCTAGACTACTATTTTGTCTATGCAGCTTATAGACTAGACATGACAAATGGCGATTATTACTTGGAGCCATCCCTAGCAGTGAAGAAAGTAAGACGCATAGACACGACGATAGACTTCAATCTCAAAGCAGGCTTTTTAGACGATCGTCTGATAGGTGGATTGAGCTATAGTACAGGTGCAGGAAACCGATTTGGGTTTCTAGTAGGGACTAACATTGATAATATTCAATTTATATACAGTTATGATGCATCATTCCTTGATTATCAAGAGTTTAATGCAGGAGGACACGAGATTACGATTGGGCTGACCTTAGGTCAAATGACGAACAACACCGACCAAGCTACAGACGCGACGAATAAGTTCTGAAGCTTTGGTACGATTTCTGCAAGAGATGATATGATATGGTTGTCTCCAGACGAGATATTACGATTTTGGGTAATATGAAATATACCCAATATATGTAGTATAGCGGCTGGGGCGATACTGTATCTTTGCGCAGTTGGAAGAGGTATGTGCCTTTTCTTACATACGTGTATATGGGATTTTGACGAAGCCCTATGCACATGACGACGACACGATGACGAACAGACGAACACAATTTAATCAATCATTTTATTTCTTAAAAACCGTAATCTCATGAAGAAGACGAACGTAGGAACTGCGTTTTCAAGATTCTTGAGCTTAGCACTCTTAGTTGGTGTTTTCAGTTTTGCATTCACATCATTGAGTGCACAGACGATCTCACCACTGGAAGCGTTAGAGCTCATCGAGTCTGAAAAAGCTGACATTCAACAGTACTTCCAGGATAAGTTTCCCACTTACCCGGATGTAAAGCCTGTGGATCTTACTTCTGTAGACTGGGATCAGGTAAACCGCATCTATGCACTGAATAGCCTTACTGGGCAACTTCAGGATAGCAATGTACTCTCTATGGAAGAGGAAGTACGTGCTGCAGCGCAGATCGACTACCCTGATTCTGGAGGTCCTGGCGGACTGTTCTATCAGAAAGAGAAGCATCCTAAGAGCGCTGACAATCCTGTGGTTCTTGAGCTTTACCTCAGGAATCTGCTTGATCTATAGATATAGATTGACAGAACACAGGAAAACCAATTATTTTATCTAATTGACTTTTTAGTTAAAGTCACATGACGCGAAAAAAAACTAAAATTATGACGACGAAAAAATTACGTATTTTTTCACTGTTGTTGTTGGCGTGTTGTACCTTATGGGTCACGTCTTTCGCTCAGCAACAATGGTCGCCAGACCGCACTTTGACGGAGTGTCCTGGCGCTACGGTCTCCAACAGCCAGACGGTTGTATTGGAGTTCGAATACCCTGTAGACGGTGTCTACGGAGTTGATTTCCGTTTGGATTTCGTAAGTCTTGATATTGACCACGCTCACGTAGCTGATCTCGATATCACTCTTACAAGCCCAGCCGGCGATGTAATCGACCTCACTTCCGATAATGGAGGTGCTGGTAACGCTTACAATAATACAGTACTCGATGACGACGCTATGACTAGCGTTGTTATGGCTTCTGCACCTTTCGAAGGTGAGTTTAAGCCAGAAGAGGCACTGTCATCTTTTAATGGATCAAGCACCGTCGGTACTTGGACTGTTACTATCACAGATGATTTCTCACTTGACAACGGAACTGCTAACTGTCTCACACTTCAGTGGGAGAGAGCAACAGTTGCGCCATTTGAGTGTCCTGCTGATACAGTGATGGTTCCTATTACTAATGGTTCTTGCGAGGCTTTTGTAGACTACGCTTCTCTATTTCCTACTACGGATATAGATACGATTGTAGTAAACTCTGGTCCTGCAGATGGTTCAGGTCTAGTACAAGGTATGTTTTTGGATGCTGATATCTCGGCTACTGATGAAGACGGTAATACTTTAGATTGCCAGTTTGTAATCACTGCAGTTGATATCACTGCTCCTATCCTTGTATGCCCTGAAAGTTTTGCAGTGGATGTAAACTCTGAGTTATGTGATGGCTACACGCCAGCGGATAAGACGGAGTTAGCTCCAGTTCAAGCATTTGATAACTGTGCTGCTGCTCTCACTTTCGTAGTGTTGAACGGTGGTGAGGAAGTTGATGCTGGTGCTGGTGTACCACAAGGACCTCTACCTGTAGGAGCTAATGAGATTTGCTATACACTTACTGAGTCAAGTGATGACGACGGTAATGGTGTATGGGCTAGCAGCTGCTGCTTCACTGTTACAGTGAACGAAGTTGCACCTACGCTTGAGTGTCCTGCAGATTTCTTCCCAGAACCTGACGGTGATGAGTGTACATACGCTTCTCAGCCGGGAGATCTTTCACCTACTGTAGGTGACGATTGTGATTTCTCAGTGAGCTATGTTATCATCGATCCTGCTGGAGACACTGTTGAAACTGGAGCAGATGATGCATCTGGTTTTGAGTTTGGCCCTGGTCCGTACCAAGTTTGTTACTCTCTTGAGTCTTCTGACGGTACGGGTGGCGCAGCTGCTCTTCCTTTAAATGCTCCAGGTGAGGATGTTACATTTAGCGGTGAGCTAACGACGGATGATCCTACTTATGCTAGAGCATTTGGTGCTCCTCCTTCTTGTACTCTTTCTGGTTCTGGAGACAATGTATTTTATGATGTCTTTATGTTCACCATTGATACAGATGGTATGTATACATTCACCAACGTGAATGCATCTACCGATGGAGTTGCTACAATTTATGAAGGAGATTTTGATCCTGCTGATGCATGTTCAGATAACAGAATTGGATACGACGATGATAGTGGTACGGGCGCTGGTGCTAATGATCCGCTGATTGAGATTACTCTCATGATGTCTGCAGGTTGTTACACACTTGTGACATCTACATTTAGTGACGGTCAGACTGGTGCATATGATTGGACAATTGATGTGCCAGACGGCGCTGTCATGTCTACTTGTGGCCCCATGGCTGCTGTAACTGAGTGCTGCTTCACGGTACAAGTTTCTGATACTGAAGCTCCTGTTGTAGTATGTCCTCCTGACTCAGTATTATTTGACGATGAGGATGATGGTGCTGAAAACTGTGGACATACCATGGGTAGTACAGCTCTTGACCCTACAGCTACTGATGAGTGTGGTGCTGTCACCATTACTCACGATTATGCTGCAGCTCCTTCTGATAGTACTCTGCTAGGTGCGACCTTCCCATTGGGTGAGACGACTGTTACTTTCACGATCACTGATGGTGCGGGTAATACTTCAGAGTGTGTTATAGTAATTACTGTTGAGAATACTACACCGCCAGTTCTAGATTGTCCAAAGGATTGGACGATTACTCTAGATCCAGGTGCTTGTGAGTATATCTTCAATTTTGAAGTTTCTGCTACAGATCCATGTCAGTCCGTTTCTGGTACTGCTACGGAAAGTGGTGCTGCTTCTTGTGATCTATTTGACAATAGTGGAGCTCAAGGTCTAGTTTGTGATTTATTCTCAAACACTCCTATCGGTTATGCACGCATGTTTGGTCTGGCAGATGAGCTAGGCGTTTCAGCTAATTCACCGACGTTCCTAATTGAGTCAATTGACTTTATTGCCAGAGGATCTAATGGTGTCACGGATGTTGTTCTGTACTTCTACGGATCTAACGTACCTGAGCCATCATTCTCTTCTATGGATCTTATCAGCTCACAGAGTTATGTACCACCAGCTGGTGCTGCTGACAAATGTGTAACTGCAGAAGTTAATGTTGAAATTCCAACTACCTACTCTCACGTACTCGTGGTTGTAGAAACTGATGCAAGTGCTTTTGGTGGTGTTCTACCAGTACTAAGCGATAATGATTCTCCTACAGGTCCCACGTATATAGATCTTACAAACTGTTTCGGTTTAGGAACAGACTGGCAAGATCTTGCTGCGGCTGGATTCCCTGCATTTGCGGGTTGGACTCTACCTCTTTGGGTTGATTTCTCTCAGCAGTCAGATGTTGCTCCAACTATGCAAGACACTACAGGTGACTTTGCAGACTTTGGTATGGGCGACGCGATTCCTATCGGAGACTACACATTCAGATTTACGTCTGATGATGGATTTGGTAATGTAGCTGAGTGTACTTTCGACCTTACAGTTGAGGAGTTCCCATCTACAGTTACTGAGCTTGCTTGTAATGATCATATTAACCTTTCTCTCAATGAGAACTGTGAAGCAACAGTAACTGCTGACATTTTCCTCAAAGGAAACGGTTACGGATGTTATGATGATTATGAGATTATAATTACGGATGAAGACGGAAACGTTTACGACAATACACTTGATGCAAGTGCTGTTGGAATTGAGCTGACTGTAATGGTTAGAGATCCTGAAACGGGTAACGTTTGTTGGGGTACACTAACTGTTGAAGACAAGCTAGGACCTGCAGTTATCTGTGCAGATCTTACAGTGGAGTGCGATGACGAGATTCCAGTTGCTATTGCTCCTGAGCTCGACAGCGCTACTATCGTTTACGAAGGTGGAAATGGTGAAGAGATTAATAGTGCTCTCGATCCAGTGGAAATCACATGGGATGTTGACTTCGGTCGTCCGGGTGTGACAGTAGCTGACGTTAACGTTGCATTGAACATTACTCACACATGGGTAAGTGATCTTACTATTGAGCTAGAAAGCCCAGCGGGTACTACAACTACTCTTTGGGGTGGATTCTGTGGTGCTAATGACAACTTGAACTACATCGCTGATGATGAAGGTCGTGAGACTGATCAGTGTGTGGATTATCATGAGTCTAATGAGCGTCTACAGTTCCCTGGTTTGATTCCTGATCCTATGTTCAGCGAGTTTGACGGTGAAGACCCTACTGGTACATGGACTCTTACTATCACTGATGGTGTTGGTGGAGACAATGGTACTGTTGATTTTGTAGCACTTGAGCTTTCTGTGGATGCTGATGAGGCTAACCCAACGGATGCTTGTGGTGATGTTGAGATTACTTTCGAGGACATCTCAGATACTGACATGATTTGTAGCGGACCATTTATCCGTATCATCGAGAGACGATTCACAGCTACAGATGCACAAGGTGCTTCTCAGTCGTGCGTTCAGAACATCTTCGTAAGAAGACCTGCTCTTGAGGACATTTCACGTCCTAGAAATTTTGATGATCTTGACCTTCCTTCATTGGATTGTGGAGATTGTACTACTCCTGATTGTACTGGCGAGCCTGGTGGCGCGCTTTGCAGAAACTTCCAGTATACTTTCAAAGATCATGAACTGCCAATCTGTGCAGGTTCATTCACGATTCTAAGAAAGTGGAAAGTTCTAGATATGTGTACGAGTGAGATTCTTGAGTTTGATCAAATTATCAAGGTTCTTGATAAAGATGGTCCTACTCTAATCTGCCCTTACAATGATGACATCACTGATCCAAGTGATGCTGATTCTACTGACAACGTAACTACTGTACTTGCGAGCGTATTCGAATGCGTTGGTACTGTATCTGTTGATCTACCTGAAATCGTTGACGCATGTGGTGCTTCTACCATTGCTGATTTCACTGTAGAGCTTACAGGTCCTGCCGGTGTTGAGATCATCTTCGCGGGTGTTGGTTACCTAGTGAATGGTATGCCTCTTGGTTTCCACCAATTCACTTACACTGTAACTGATGGTTGTGGAAATGCAACGTCATGTGACTTCTTCATCGAGGTTATTGACAAAGTACCACCTACACCAGTATGTGACGAGAACACAGAAGTAAGCCTTTCATCTGATGGTACAGCAAGAGTATTTGCTGAGACATTTGACGATGGATCGCATGACAACTGTGTTGATCAAGTATGGTTTAAAGTAATCCGTATGGAGGAGCTCTGTGGAACTAACAATGGTTTCACTGGTATCTTCAACTCATGCCTAGTGTGTGACGGATTGAATGCTAATGATGGTGACGATGATGACACTAGAGTTGGCGTTCAAGTTTACTTTGACGATGAAGTTAAGTTCTGCTGTGAAGATGTAGGACGTGAGGATATCTTAGTAGTACTAAGAGTCTATGATGTTGATCCAGGTGAAGGTCCTGTTGATCCATCGCGTATGGTTGAAGGTGGTGACCTATGGTGCCATTTCAACGATTGCATGGTGAACATCGACGTTCAGGATAAACTACCACCTTTTGTTTCTTGCCCTGATGATCTATTCTTCGATTGTGAAGAAGATCTGGACATGGATGCACTCGCTGATATCACTAATCCACTCTATGGTCTAGCGACTGTGGTAGGTATCTGTGAGCCAACACTTGAAGTCTCTGTAAGAATTGACGTTGAGTGTGGTGAAGGTGTTGTAACACGTACATTCTCAGCAATGAGCAACAACGGTGCTACTAGCACTTGTACTCAGAGAATATTCTTGACAAATGGCGATCCTTACAATATCACGGACAACGTATGTCCTGGTGAGCCAGGATGGTCTAACACTGATGGTGTTGACTGGCCATGTGATGTTCTTATCACGGATCTATGTGTAGACGACGTACTTGCTGATCCTTCAGCAACTGGCGAGCCTATACTATATGGTGATGTATGTTCTGATCTTCTTGTAAGCTATGACGATGAAGTCTTTACAAGAGATGATGACGCATGTCTCAAGATCTTGAGAACTTGGAAAGTACTTGACTGGTGTCAGTTTGATGAGCTTACAGGTGAAGGTATCTGGACTTACGTTCAGGTAATCAAGCTTGATAACACTGTTGCTCCAGAATTCTTTGAAGGATGTGAAGACATCGTTCAGTGTGATTCAGCAGCTACTGGTTGTTCATCATTCGTTGAGCTTATCGTAAATGCTTCTGACGACTGTACCGATACTGCAAGTATCGACTACGCTTATCAGATTGATGCATTCTACGATCCGTTCACGCCTTTTGAAGTGGATTTCTTCGGTTCAGGAAATGATGCGAGTGGAGAATTCCCATTCGGTACTCACCTGATCCGCTTTACAGCTACTGATGGTTGTGGTAACTCTACAACTTGTGAGTTTGAGTTTGATCTACAAGATTGCAAGAAGCCTTCTCCGAAGTGTTTCAGTGGACTTGTGACCGTAATTATGCCAGCCGTAGGCGAGGTAGAAATATGGGCTAGTGACTTTGACGCAGGTAGCGATGATAACTGTGGTGATGTAACTGTAAGCTTCAGCGAGGACATTAATGATATCTTCCGCACATTCACTTGTGCTGATATCGCTTCTCCTGTAACGCTTCCTGTTTATGTGACTGATGAAGCTGGAAACTTTGATTTCTGTGAGACTTTCATCATCATCCAGGATAACAGTGAGGTTTGTGATGATTCGCTTTCAGCGAGTATCATGGGTATAGCTGAGACTCAGATGGAAGAAGGTGTCGAAGGTGCAGAGATTACTCTAACAAATGAGACAATCCTCTTCACTCAGACAGTCTCTACTGATGTAACTGGTGATTATGCATTCTTTAGGAACCCGCTTGCTTCTGATTACACAATCGAAGCTTACAGCAATGACGATCCAAGAAATGGTCTTTCTACACGAGATATCGTGGAGATTCAGAAGCACCTTCTTGGACTAGAGCCATTCACTACTGCTTATGAGTCAGTTGCGGCTGATGTTAACAATAGTGAAAGCGTGAGTGCACTTGATATGGTTGAGTTGAGAAAACTCCTTCTAGGAGTTTATGATGAGTTCCCTAACAACACAAGTTGGAGATTCATCGACGAGACTCAGACGTACAATGACATTCATGAGCCATGGCCTCTTGATGAAGTAGTCGAGATCGCTAATCTTTCTACAAGCATGTTGGACGAAAACTTCGTGTCTGTGAAAGTGGGTGACCTTAATAACAGTGCTACTCCTAATGCACTTGTATCTACAGAGGATAGAACCGACAACGGTGCTCTTACTCTCGTAGCTCAAGATGCGGCAGTAGTTGCTGGTACTACTTACAACGTAGCTATCACAGCTGACAACTTTGATGCGATACTGGGTTACCAGTTCACATTGAACTTCAATAGCGGTCTTGAGTTTGCTGGCTTCACTGCTGGTGCACTTGCGGTCTCTGGTGAAAACTTCGGTCTCAACAGACTAGAGCAAGGTATCATCACCACTTCGTGGAATGATGCTAAAGCTGTAACTGTTGATGCAACAGAGGTGCTGTTTACACTGCACTTCCAAGCACAGACAGAAGGTCAGCTAAGCGAAATGATTCAAATCGGATCTCAGATTACAGCAGCTGAATCTTACAGCAGCCTATCTGATGATCTTGATGTACTCATCAACTTCAGATCAGAGAATGGTGACGTAGCAGAAGCATTTGAAATGCTTCAGAACGTTCCTAACCCATTCAAGGATGAAACCGTGATCGGATTCAATCTACCAGAAGCTGCAGAAGTACTATTCACTGTCCAAGACGTGAACGGTAAGACTGTATACTCTGTAGAGCAAGAGTTTGCTAAGGGTTACAACCAGATCTCGCTAGATCGTGCAGACGTTAAAGCTTCAAGTGTAGTATTCTACACAATCGAAGCAGGCGACTATACATCTACGAAGAAGATGATTCTAATTGACTAATCAGTTTTTTAGATAAAATCGGTTTTTGGGATAGCCCCTCTCCAGTTCGCTGGAGAGGGGCTTTTTCAATTTTAGGGCTCTTCCGAGCGCGATGCGAAAGCCCTTCTCCTTCCTTCATACATAGGCAAATTCAGTATATGTTAATCTAAGTTGTATCAAATACCTGGGCGATTATCTCTAGCGAGTTACATATTAGATAAATTTGTAATATGAATTAGAGAGAATATTTATCATGAGGTCCCATCCCATAAGCACTTACAGCAATTAGAAGCTTATTCAGGACTTAATGAAACAAACTTTATGAAATCGCCCATTCGCCCAGGGTCTCGGTTCGCCCCCGTAGATCCTAATCCCTTGCTTACTAGCAAGGCTACTGTAATTGTACTGCTGTGCTTGATATTCGGTACAGGCCATCTTGGAGCGCAAGCTCCTTGTGCTTGTGTGTCATCTGTCAATTTTAGCATCGGTTCCGACTGTATTGATACTATACAGCCGGCCTTTGTGTTGAATGATACAGCCGCATGCACAGGTGCGGATACAATCTTCCTTATGAGTGAGACTGGAGCTAATCTCGGAAATATCGTTGATATTTCTATGGTAGGGCAGTCATTCATGTATTCAGTAGCATCTACCTCCGAGAACAACCCGTGTATGGGTGTAATCAATATAATGGATGAAAGAAGTCCAGATATAACGTGTCCTCCAGATACCTTGCTCAATTGTGTATCAGATTTAGATAGCCTTGGCGCTCCTATAGTGGAAGACTGTCAGGACTTTACAGTGTCTATGCAAGATCAAATCGAATCGAGTGATCCATGCGCGGACACAGTCGAGCACATCATCAGGAGATTTTTGGCTATAGACGAAGATGGCAATGAGGCTGAATGTTTTCAGAATATCTATTTGCGTCGTCCGAGCCTAGACAGTGTTAGTTTTCCGATGGGATTGACTACACCCCTTACAGTGAGCTGTACGGAGACTCCAGATACGTCACCCGACATGACTGGATTCCCTCTTCTAGAAGGTGATGAACTCACAGAGCTCACATGTAATTTTCTAGCCGACTATAGAGATATCATAGCGCCTACCTGCGGTGCCGCTTTCAAGATAAGAAGAGAGTGGCGTGTTACTGATATATGCACGGGTGAGTCTGTGGATACCTTTCAGCTGATTGATGTGATTGATACTGTCGGTCCTGTAGTTGATCTTGTCGATACACTTCGACTTTATTCTTCTAGCAGTACTTGCGGTGTTGATGTCATATTGCCAGCAGCTTTGGTCACGGATGCCTGTGGTGGTGATTTCAGATTTCAAATTACTAGCACTGAATTTCCACCTCTCATGAGCAATGGCGGTCCAGTAGGAGAGATACCAGTGGGCATGTACACCGTCACTTATAGAGTCACTGATGGTTGTAACAATTCTACGATCGAAAGAATGACATTGATCATACAAGACAATGATCCTCCACATACGAGATGTAAGAGAGAGGTCATCGTACCCCTACAGGCTGGTGGCTCCTCTTGGATACCTGCTCATACCTTAGATGATGGGAGTACGGATAATTGTAATGACGTGTTCTTTAAGGCGAGACGGATTGAAGGAGCGCCAGAGTGCGATACGCTTAATCCTGATAATGATTTTGCTGATCGAGTATATTTCTGCTGTGACGATCACTTAGCATCGCCTGTAAGAATAAGGCTGCGAGTATACGAAGTGGATCCAGGCTCAGACTTGATTGATGAGGATGCTCTGCCTGGCACTTACAGTGAATGCACCGTACTTGTGATCATACAAGATAAATCGCGTCCATCACTTGTATGTCCATCTGATCTTACTGTCAGTTGCACATACGATTACAATCCAGATGACCTAAGTGAGTTAGGCGTGATCCGTAGTAGTACAGCAGAGAGAGAAGAAATATGCTTAGACGATCCTGAATCTCCCTTGGCCTCCTGTCAGGGTGTAGACGGTGTCGCTATAGACAACTGCGGAGTTGAAGTGACGGAGGAAATGGAATTTGACATAGACATGTGTAATACAGGAGAGATACGTCGCATCTTCACGGCTATTGATCCAGCGGGCAATGAAAGCCAGTGCACACAAGTCATAGAAGTAAATAATTTTGAGCCTTTTACAATTAATCGTTCTGATTCTCAGGATCCGACGGATGACATCATATGGCCTAGGAATTATTACACAGCCACGTGTGGGCTTGCAGATGTAGATCCAGATAATTTGCCTGACTCTTCAGCAAGGCCGATTATATTAGATGATGCTTGTGATCAGATTGGAATTACATCTAGAGATGAGGTTTATGATCTTAATCTCAGCGGCTCTGCTTGTGCTAAAATTCTACGCACATGGCGTATTATGGACTGGTGTCAATCGGAAAACGGTGAATTTGTGACCTGGTCGTATCAGCAGACAATTGTGATCAGAAATTCTGTCGCGCCTACAATTACTAGTAGCTTAGACACGGAATCAGTATGCACTGACAGTGAAGATTGTAGTCCTGGATTTATAGACCTTACCGTAACTGCCAGTGACGATTGTACATTGGATGCAGATCTAGACTACCGATATCTCATAGATCTTGATAGTGATGGCAGCATTGATGATCGCGGCACAGGAGCGGATGCTTCTGGGGTCTACCGATTAGGTACACATACAGTGGTCTGGATAGTAGAGGATGGTTGCAATAATGAGGTGCGTGAGCCACAGACATTTCAAATTGTTAGTTGTAAAAAACCTACACCGATATGCCACACAGGTGTCACAACGACATTGATGGCTATAGATACGGATGGCGATGGTACTCCAGATCAAGGCATGGCAGAAATATGGGCTAATGATTTTGACAAGGGAAGTTTTCACGTATGTGGATATAAAGTCACCGCATCATTTAGTTCAGACCCTACTGACATAGTACGCATGTACAACTGTGACGATGTAGGCGATACGGAAATTGAACTTTGGATCACCGATGAAAATGGGCAGCAAGATTTCTGTCTCACCACGATTACTATACAGAACAGTCAAGGCATTCCCGATTGTGACGGTCTCGTTGATGATGAGCCAGAGAATGCACTCATATCTGGAACAGTTATGACTGCGGACGACCGCTCCTTTACGGAGGTAATGGTGACACTAAGCGGAGGAGCAGCCGCTCCTATCGCGACTGATGAAGCTGGGAGCTACACCTTTGATCCTATGCCGCTTGGTGGAGAATATGATATCCGCCCGAGCTATGAAGACACTCCGAGAAATGGCCTGTCTACAGCGGATATTATCAAGATACAGAAGCATCTCCTAGGCTTACAACCGTTTGAAGAGGCTGATCAGTTTGTAGCTGCTGATGTGAATGCAAGCGGTACTGTAACTGCTCTGGACATCCTGTACATCAGACGTCTTTTACTTGGAGATCGAGTAGACTTTGACGACAGGAGCCCTTGGTTCTTCATGGATTCATCGTTGGAGTTCAATGAGCCTTCTGATGTACTAGACATTGATCTAGCCGGCGGTTATCACATTGACGATCTCAATAGAGATATGGATATAGACTTCACAGCGATCAAGCTTGGTGATCTAAATCGATCTTATACCTTGCCTGGTCTCCTATCTACAGAAGACCGCACAGGTGAAGTTTCGATGGACGTAAGGGACTTTCAAGTACGTTCAGGACTAGAAACCACAGTGAGCTACTACCTAGAGGCTATGACCGACCTGAATGGCCTCCAGTTTGCTCTAGATTTTGACCCTGAAGAGCTTTCTATTATACACGTCAGCAGTACATTGCCAGATTTCAATCCCGAGACTCATGTAGGGCATAAGTTACTGTCAGAAGGACAATTACGTATGAGTTGGAATGGTAATTTGGGCGAAAGCCCCACTGGATTAGTTGAGTTTCAGGTGACCTTTCGGTCAAATATTGATGAGCAATTATCGTCACTATTACGCTTACATGAAGGCGACTATAAAGCAGAGTTATATGACGTCAACGAGCAGTCTTATCACCTGAAAATCAACTATATAGGTAAAAAAGATCGTAATCTTGTGAGCTCAAAATTTGTACCTAACCCGTTTACGGGCTCGACTGACCTCAACTTTTATCTTAATAAAAAGCTAAATATCGACATAAGGATTTTCGATGGCTCCGGTAAAGTCGTCTATGTACATCAGATGCTAGGTGACATAGGAGCCAATACACTTCGTATTGACGGCAAGAATTTCCAATCAGACGGCATTTATCATTGCAAAATCAGTACCCGTGACGAGATACTCACGTCAAAACTGATGTACATCAAGAAATAATGCCTTTCCTATGAAAACTACACGATTTACTCTTATACGTACCACTATGAAATCCAACGGATTACAACTAATTATGAGCTTGCTATTCGCAGTGATAGCAGTACAGCTCTTCGCAGGCGGTCCTACTCGGACGAGCTCTGACGACGACTTCGCGACACTCCTCACAGAGATTGACGAAGATTTTAACACTCTTCACGCTTCGGCAGTAGAAGCCCACTATGAGGGATACATGTTTCTCTCTTGTGTTCACCAGACTCAGATATCTATCTCGGAGCTTGGATTCTCTGTCATCACGCCATCCATGATCGTGACAGCGCCTGAGGATCCCATATCGCGCTATGAAGTAGACATCGTGGGGCCACTTACGGATACAGTCACCTGTAACGAAATAGGTGAATTCCTCATGGTCAAAGTGGTTGATACCCAGACGGGTAACTCTTGCTGGTCGTGGGCATTGATTGAAGATAAATTTAGACCCCAACTCGAGTGTGGTCTAGATACTTTGCCATGTAATACAGATCTCGATGAACTGGACTTTGAGGAGCTCCTTGAAGGAAGTTTTGATAACTGTACGGCAGAAGAAGATCTTATCATTAACTTCTCCTATGAGCGAATCGATTACAGTTGCAATCCCAATCTTGCAGGTGAGCTATTGATCGACTGGACGGTTGAAGATGAAGAGGGAAATGTGGGTACATGTCAACAGCGAGTGTTCCTAGAGAAGGCTCCTATAGATAGTGTAATGTTTCCTGCTGATATCACGGTTAATTGCCCAGATGCTAATACGGATCCATCAGTTACTGGAGAGCCGACTATATTCGGTGAGCCATTTGACAGCTTTTGCGGCTTTGTAACTTTCATAACTGACGAGACAGCGCCAGGATGTGGTGATCAAGCGACCATCACTAGGACGTTTATGGTTATGGATTGGTGTACTAATTTCATGATTATCGGAACTCAAGATATCACTGTTCAGGATACAGTGCCTCCTATGATCACTTGTCCAGATGATGTAACGATCGGTACGGATACCGATGAGTGCGAAGGCACCTACGTCATTCCAAGTCCAGTGGTTACAGATTTGTGTTCGGATGATTCTAATATCAACACAACAGCTAGAATCTCAGGTGTATTTGGTACGTATGAGCCTGGTGATATAGTAACCTTAGATACAGGAACGTATACCATTACTTATACGGCGACAGATATATGTAATAATACGGCAAGCTGTGAGCAAATGCTGAGAGTAGAGGATGATCAAGAGCCGACGCTGGTCTGCGAGAATCTAAGTTATTCTCTAGATGCAAATGGACGCCGAGTGATTGGTGTAGGTCCTTTCTCTGATTTTTATGAAGATAATTGCGGTACCGCGGATATAGATATACGTCGTATGGTAGATCCATGCGGAGTACCGGGGAATACAGAGTTTGGTAATCGTGTGACCTTCTGCTGTGAAGATGTAGGAGATGTCAACATGGTGCAAGTGCGAGTGCGCGATGCAGAGGGTAATGAACTCTTGTGTATGGTAGAAGTGACCATCACGGATGATACTGATCCTGTCGCACGT